>PJTY01000013.1_pt1 | contig 302375 bp, 260 predicted proteins | sample 1512121 | NCBI WGS metagenome assembly PJTY01 (sample SAMN08177680, study PRJNA422409) | Soil metagenome, whole genome shotgun sequencing project. | isolation source: Soil enriched (2) on filter paper: alkali lignin treatment | place: USA: Madison | collected 2015-01-15
AAAATCCTTCTTTGAGACTTAAAATTAATACTATACTTTTGAAGAAAACTATGTATTCATTCTTGCCGAATACTCTGCAGTTCTACTTACCAAAAACTCTGCATTATTAATTACCGTTCACACGCCTGAACAATGACCGAGCGATGCGGCTTGATCAGATTCCAAAATCGTTTATAAACGGCGGTCTTTTCATTTTTCTGTTCAAAGTACTCATTAGGCTCCATTAATATCAGTACCCCGGTCCAGATCTTCTGAAAGGCCTCAAATGTGTATTTTTCCACTTTTCCCAGTCCGGGATCCATCACCGTAATTTTATCTTTTTCAACCTGATAGATCACCACATAATGCTGGAGCTGCTCTTTAAGCACAACATGAGCAATTGCCGGAAGCGGGATCTGCGGAATAGCATCCATTGCGCCCTTGACACCTTTGGCATTAAAACCCATCTGCTGCAGTCCTTGCACCATCCCCAATACATTGGTTCCACGCGTGTCGGTATGGCAATACTGTCTGATCTTGGCGATGGGAATATGCGTGCCATAATAGCCTGCAATAGAAGCCAGACAAGCCGCTCCACAGTCACGGATATCGTGCTGTTTGATACAAACAGGTGATTTTTTCATTCGTACAAATTATTATTGTCAGATAATAGAGACGTTTTTATAATGCGCTCGTTTTAGCGCCAAGGTTTGGATTGAACAGGTCATCAGCCCGATCAAACAGGAGCTGCCATAAGGTACGGTCCAAAAGGTAAAATCGGGCATTGAATGTATTCCCCTTTCCTACAAAGACCTTGTTTCCATTGGGAAGGCTCAGGAAATTTTGATCCATGCGGCACCTGACCCTAAAAAAAGATCCCTTCTGCTGATCCGTCACCAAATTGTAGTCGATATCATGCACTGTACCCGACAGGAATCCCCACTGATTATAATTATACGTATCCATCTGAAACTTGACCGATTGACCGTTTTTGATGTAACCGATGGATTTGGCAGGCACCGTACATTCAGCTATAAGCTGGTCCTCTGGTGAAATTTCGAGGATATCCTGCCCCTGCACCAGCTGTCCTCCTTTTTGATACCCTTTAAAGTTGACCACGGTCCCAGTGATAGGTGCCCGGACAATATAGTTTTGACCATCAATCAAGATAGACTTTTTCTCAGATGACAGCGATTGCGCCTTTTGTTGCAATTCGACCAGCTTAGCACTCCATTGCGCCATCTGCTGTTTGCGTATCGTTAGAAACTGATTTTCAAGTTGCTCGTAAGAATATTGTGTTTTATCGAGTTCTGCCTGGGATACCACCCCCTGGCTGTATAGTTTATTATTACGCTCCAGTTCGCGCCGTGCTAATGTGAGTTGCGATTGGATTTCAGACATCCGCTGCTCCATCGATAGATATTCCAGTTGGTATTGTCCACCTTGGACGCTTTTTGCGTCTCCCCCGAGAATAAGTTTCAGATCGGCAATCTGTCGTGAATAGTCTGCCATTAGATCCTTATTTAAGGACAGCTTATTTTCTAGATCCTCGGAAACGACAATCAGTAAAGTGTCCCCTTCCTTTACCTGCTGGTTGTTGCCGACGATACGATTGTCAATAATTCGACCACTGACCAAAGAGAGTATTTTTGCATTCTCCATCTTGGGTCTAACCACCCCCTGTGCCGAAATTGAGATCGGCACCTTAATAATCGGCAATAATATTACCGCAGTTATAACAGCCAGTATCAGCAATACGTATATAATATTTGTTCCTTTCATAGCGGTTTTGATCAACGATACAAAATTGATCAATAGCCCCAACACCCACCACAACCTGAGGTTGTATTTTAAAATTTATTAATTATCTTCGGAAGCACAACTAATGATCATTGATGAAATTTTTTGATATATTTCCAACTTTTTCCGAAGCTCCATATTCCTATATCGTTGTTCCGATTATATTGGTCTGCAGCATCATTGGATTTTATCACAAACCCTTTTTTCATGCATTGATCCTACATCCCTACGAAATAGCAAGAGGTAAGCGTATTCATACTTTGCTTACCTCCGCATTAATCCATCGCAACGGGATTCACCTATTGTTTAATTGTATTGTAATTTTTGGATTAGGGTATGATACGTTTGGTAATCTCGATCAAGAGTATGGCACTACAGTGGCATACATAGGTACAATATCTATTTTTCTTCTTTTGATTATCCTCCCCAATCTCATCCAGACTATTTCGGAAAAGAACGATTTTTCATTTACTGCGGTTGGTGCATCGGGACTTTCCTTTGGACTATTCGGCTTTTCAGCGCTATTTTTTCCTTTACAAAAAACAAGTAGTCATCTGTTTTCTTTTATACAAAACACGACTCATAAATGGATAGTAGGTCTGGGGATACTTATACTATTGATTTTTGTAGGAAAATTAAAGGAAACAAATAAACAGCTACATTTAGCGGCATATCTAATAGGTTCCATCGTTGCATTACTGGTTAGACACACCTCAATAATAGAAATGTACCAAGCACTCTTTTAGGATTATGAAGTTAACAGATTCCATATTGACTCTAACCAACTACCCCTCTTCTCATCCTTCCTTTCCGATCCCCCACCTTCAATTTCCAACACTTCATTAGCATCTAAATCTCTAACATTAATTTCATTTAATTTTTTTTCCATGATATCTGATTTTTATTTTTTCAAAATTCATGGAAAGGGCGCTTTGACACCACAACCTGAGGTTATACACTATAACCACCAGTTTTATCATAGAAAAGCTTTACAACTTCAAGTTATATTTATTAAATTAGGCTTCCCTATAGTTTGATATTAGAGAAATGGCAAAAGAAGAAATCGGAACAATTATTAGACAGAAAAGAGAGAGCCTGAAAATATCACAGGAAGCCGTAGCATATATATTAAATATGTCCCAGGCGGCATATTCTAAAATAGAACGCAATGAGACGAAGCTGAAGGTAGAACAGGTTTACAAAATTGCCGAATATTTTGGTATTACGATCTATGAATTATTGCCGCCTGCCTTGGCTAGCGATATAACAGGAGAGAATGTATTCGGCTTAATCTATCATTATATCAAACTTCTTGCAAAGAAAGTGACCGCTTTATTCCAAAAGAAACGATCCCAAGGTGAAATCTGATATCCGCCACTGTAACAATTAGCAGCCCGCTCCGATTTTCTCACCAACTATAATGGCCTGCATTCCGTCCGCTGGCCATTTCATTAGCCTAAGAAACAAAAAAAGCCTTTCAATTTTCATGAAAAGCTTTTCTCTATCGTTAATTACTAATCTTATTCTTTTTCGACTTGCATATAGTTCAATTCGAGAGGAGTCTTCCGGCCAAAAACCTTCACCATGACGATCAACTTCTTTTTATCCTCATGTACCTCTTCAATTTCACCTGTGAAACCATTAAACGGACCATCGTTTACCTTTACAGTCTCACCCACATAGTAAGGGACATTGATAGTTTCACCTTGCTCTGCCATCTCATCCACTTTACCTAGAATGCGGTTTACTTCAGATTGACGCAAAGGCACAGCATTACCTGCCTTATCACCCAAGAACCCAATGACGCTATTGATATTTTTGATGATGTGTTCTAATTCACCATCAAGAGCGGCCTCTAACAACACATATCCAGGATAGTAGTTACGTTCTTTGGCAACCTTCTTACCATCGCGCATCAAGTAATATTTTTCCATCGGAATCAACACTTGAGGAACCAAGTGCTCAATACCTAAACGACTAACCTCGGCATCAATATATTGCTTTACTTTCTTCTCTTTCCCACTTACAGCACGAACTACGTACCATTTTAAACCTTGATCTGCCATAAATATTATTGAAAATTAAGAAGCAATACCGTACAAGAACTCTAACCCTACACTCGATGCTTTATCCATCACAAAGACAACCAATGCAATAAGAAGAGACGCAACAAGCACAATAACAGCTGAGCTTTGCAACTGTGACCATGTAGGCCAAGTCACTTTCTCAGTGATCTCTACATAAGAGTCTTTAAAAAAATCAAGTACTTTTGCCATTTTAGTTTATCTGTTTATTAAGCACGGGCACCAGGACTCGAACCCAGACCAAAGGTTTTGGAGACCTTCGTTCTACCTTTAAACTATGCCCGTGTATTTCTTATTTTGTGTTGCAAATATAGTGTTTTAAACTATCTAACACAACTTTTTTTTATCTTTTTTTTATTAAAAATCAACAAAAATTTCGTTGAAAAAAATAAGCTAATCAACCACAGTCGATTAGCTTATTTTGTATTTAGAATAATCGATAGATTACGCTAAGATTTCAGTTACCTGACCAGCACCTACTGTACGACCACCTTCACGGATAGCGAAACGTAGACCTTTTTCCATCGCGATAGCGTTGATCAACTTAACAGTGATTGTAACGTTATCACCTGGCATAACCATCTCAGTACCTTCTGGTAAAGAGATCTCACCAGTTACGTCAGTTGTACGGAAATAGAACTGAGGACGGTATTTGTTGAAGAAAGGAGTGTGACGACCACCTTCAGCTTTTGACAATACATAAACCTCAGCTTTGAAATCTGTGTGAGGAGTTACTGAACCTGGTTTACAGATAACCATACCACGTTTGATATCAGTTTTCTCGATACCACGTAATAATAGACCTACGTTATCACCAGCTTCACCGTAATCTAAGATTTTACGGAACATCTCAACACCTGTTACAGTAGATTTCAAGTTCTCAGCACCCATACCTAAGATCTCAACTGGATCACCAGAGTTGATTACACCTCTTTCGATACGACCTGTAGCAACTGTACCACGACCTGTGATTGAGAAAACGTCCTCGATTGGCATCAAGAAAGGTAAATCAGTCAAACGTGGAGGAATTGGAATGTAGTTATCAACAGCATCCATCAATTCCATGATTTTATCAACCCACTCAGGCTCACCGTTCAATGCACCTAAAGCAGAACCTTTGATTACAGGAATGTCATCACCAGGGAATTCGTAGAATGATAACAACTCACGAACTTCCATTTCAACTAAGTCTAACAACTCAGGGTCATCAACTAAGTCAGTTTTGTTCATGAATACTACTAACGCAGGAACACCTACCTGACGAGCCAACAAGATGTGCTCGCGAGTTTGAGGCATAGGACCATCAGTCGCAGCAACTACGATGATAGCACCGTCCATCTGAGCAGCACCAGTTACCATGTTTTTAACGTAGTCAGCGTGACCTGGACAGTCAACGTGTGCATAGTGACGGTTAGCTGTAGAATATTCTACGTGTGCAGTATTGATTGTGATACCACGCTCTTTTTCTTCAGGAGCAGAGTCAATTGAATCAAATGAACGAGCTTCTGACAAACCTTTATCAGCCAATACTTTAGTGATAGCAGCTGTAGTTGTAGTTTTACCGTGGTCAACGTGACCGATAGTACCAATGTTTAAGTGTGGTTTACTACGGTCAAATTTCTCTTTTGCCATGTTTATGCGAATTAGTAATTATAAATTATTTCTATTTGTTATATACTCTTGCTTAACTTACACAAGTACGAGCCAAAGATGGGATTTGAACCCACGACCTCTTCCTTACCAAGGAAGTGCTCTACCCCTGAGCTACTTCGGCTTACTAAAAAACCTCATTTACGTATTAATGCCCCCACCTTTAGATACATTATTATCAAAGAAGATAGAGACTAAATTTAATACTTGAAAATTTTGAGCGGAAGACGAGGTTCGAACTCGCGACCTATAGCTTGGAAGGCTATCGCTCTACCAACTGAGCTACTTCCGCTTAACAACTAGAAACTAGAGTAAATCTAAACTCCAATTAAAAAAAGTGTGGAGGGAGAAGGATTCGAACCTTCGAAGCCGAAGCAACGGATTTACAGTCCGTCCCATTTGACCGCTCTGGAACCCCTCCAGACCTGTAGCTTTCGCTACACTTGGAGCCTCTTATCGGGATCGAACCAATGACCTACTGATTACAAGTCAGTTGCTCTACCAGCTGAGCTAAAGAGGCTTCTAATATCTTTAAAAACTTACGTCCTATCAACACCTAGTCAGACAATTTATCTTTTCAGCGAGTGCAAATATCGAATTTACTTTTGACGTTTGCAAGTTTATTTTTTACTTTTTTTTCATTTAAAGAACTAAGCAAACTTTGTTGTGATGAACCGTTGTTCCCTTGTTTGCTGATGCAAAGATAGACACAAAACTCACTTTACAAAAATATTTCTCAAAAAAAAGCGACACTTTTCAGCAATTATACTGATACGCAGCACAATAATTTTTCATTGCATATTTACCTATTTTGGTTATTTGCCTAATATACTATCTTTGGGCATGCAAATTTTATCCCAATCACTTTCAAAGCTGACCCGCTATACCGCGGTGTTGACACTGCTAATAGCTGGGGCAGGCGATTTGAAGGGTCAAAATATTATTCAAAGACTGAGTAAAAAATTCCTTTCAGCAGAGAAAGATTCGACGCGTTCGGGCAGTTTCATGGTTTTGCCTGCTGTTGGATATGCACAGGAGACTGGTGTGGAATACGGACTGTCGAGCTCCTATAATTTTTATCTCGACAAGTCGGACCCCCATATACGCACCTCCACGATGTTGCTCATGGGGACATTTACTTCCAAACACCAATCCAACTTCAAATTTCAAACCGATCTGTGGACAAAAAATAATGACTATCATTTTATCAGCGAAATCCGCTACCGCGACTGGCCCTTCAATTATTACGGGATCGGCATGGATACTTGGAAAGCAGACGAAGAGCGCATCGCGCAAAAACTGTTTCGGATCAAGTTGGAAGCAGAGAAAAAAGTGGGAAAAAACCTGTATTCGGGCCTCAATGTTCAATACGATGATTTTAGCATTCGCAGTGATAGCAATGATTACATATTTAATCAGTCCGGACTCACTGGGAAAAACGGCGGACAGCAGCTGCTCCTAGGTGTTTCGCAGCTATTTGATAATCGCGACAATGTCTCTTACAGCACCCGCGGCTATTATGCGAAATTGCGTCTTGCCTATGCTCCCAAATTATGGACCAGCGCAGATTTTAACGGTTTCAACTTGGATATAGACCTCCGCGGCTTCATTCCCCTGCATCGGCAACTTACATTAGCAGTACAGGGAATTTTCCGCTCCACATTTGGTAAAACAGTACCTTTCTATAACTATCGTGAACTTGGCGGCGACATGATCATGCGGGGCTACTATTTGGGTCGTTATCGCGACAAAAATTACTTGGCTTCGCAGGCCGAACTACGTTACCGCTTCCACCCGCGCTTTGGTATCGTGGGTTTTTCTGGGCTTGGTTCCACCTTTTCCAAAGAAAACAGCAGCCGCTATGTACCCAGTTATGGTGGCGGGCTACGCTACTTCTTCAGCCTTGAACATAACAGCAGCATCCGATTTGATTATTCTTATGGTGAACGGCGAGCCGGAGAGAAACGTCAGTCCGGATTCTATCTATCCTTAAGTGAAGCATTTTAATTAAACACTATCTTTAACAAGCCTGTCTAGGACCATGACAGGCTATTATGATTGTATAATAAAATTATTTGATTCTCAAATGAGGGCCACAAGCTTTAAGCCTCTCAGGCAGCTAAAATCTGATGAAGAAGTTTTCCTTCCGTTGTCCCGCTCTAAAGAAAACGAGTCCCAAATGGTAGAGATCGACCGTCACTACGACTCTGTCGTCAACCTTTAACTTATTCCAATAAAGCTCCCGCGCAGTGTTCAAATGGGGCTCATTGACAATAAGCATATCACGGTCCCTGGCCGCTGCGACAAAATCCGTTACCGGATTATCCTGGTCTATGTAAGAGATGTTGCGGAACGAATAGTTTCCACATTGTCTTTCAAACAAATCCCGGTAATCTACTGCATCCTCATCAACCATTAGCGCGAACTGATCATAAGCAAAGGCTTTTAACAGGCGGCTGATCAAAAGATACTTTTTTCGCTCTACTTTACGCCAGCATTTGACCCCGGCAGGCAGTTGCAAATACGCCTCCGGCGGCTCGTCTTGGTAGATCACTTCATCTACCAGTTTGTATACGAATGGGGAATGTGTCCCATGACGACTGTGAGATAAAAGATAATGTAGCCAATACTTCAGATGGTATTTCATTGCGCTGCAAACATCGAGAAATTTAAGGTTAAATACAATTAAATTCTTTCGGTACAAAAGTTCGCTTCTAGTCCTCTTCAGAACCAGTAACAATAGCAGATCGCGTTGTTATTTCACATGGAACATAGTAATCTAAAATTGCAGGATAAACACACTCCCTGCTCCCTCCACACTATTGAGGAAAATCGTTCCTTTGTGGAGCAGCATAATTTGTTTGCTCAGGGTGAGTCCGACCCCTGTCCCTGTTTTCTTTGTGGTAAAGAAAGGTGTGAATATCTGTTCCTGCAGATCCGCTGGGATTCCGGCCCCATTATCTTCAATCCTGATCTGTATCCTGCCATCAATTTCCAGTGCCGACAGGCTGATATATCCCGCCGCTTTTGACTTGACTGCATCGATGGCATTCAGCATCATATTGATAATAACCTGCTCGATGAGATTTACGTCGGCATACAGCACAAGACGGGTGTTTTTTAAAATGATGTCCACGTCTATATTCCTCTGGATGAGCGTAGGCTCCAGCAGCTGATAAATATGTTCAAATAGCTGGGATACCTGAATTGGCGCTACCTGTGGCTGATCAACTTTATTGATCATACGATAGCTCTTTGCAAAATGAAGCAAACCTTCACTCCGGCGCTTGATTGTGGATATGCCTGTTTTCAGGTCTTCGATATCTTCCTGTCCTCTAAAATGGTCCAGACGGCCGTTGAGTGTTTCGGCCAATGAACTGATCGGAGCAATGGAGTTCATGATTTCGTGCGTAAGTACACGCAGCAATTTATGCCAGGCCTTTGTTTCCGTCTCGTCGATAGCTTCATTGATATTCTGATAAACCACGATGCGGAAAACTGCATCTTGTGTCTCAAAACTTGAACTTTGAATCAGGAGCTTAATTTTTCCTTTGCTGGACTGAATGGATTCCATCTGTTGCTGCCCATGGTCGAGCTGCATTGTTTTCTCGTATAGATCCTGATTTTTTTTCTTTAGCCCTGCTATATTTCCAAGGTGCGGCAAATGAAAAAGCTGCTTAAAAGCGTCGTTTACCCACATCACTTTGCCTGTGCCAATTTCATAGAATATAATGGCTGAGTTCAACATATTGATCACACGGTCAAGGTATTGATGTTGTATCTCCTGTTTGATACTAATCTCCTTATACGTTTCATTGATCTGATTAAATGCAAAGAAAAGCTGTCCTTCAACAGACTTCGGATTTTTTACCAGAAACCTCCGTGTGAAATCACGGTATTTGACTGCTTCTGAAAACTCGACAAGTTGACGAACCAAAAAATTATACTGCGCATACAGACTAAAACCAAGATAAAGCATGATACAAAAAATCAGGGATGCTTGCACATATTCTCGCTTGATGCCCAAGTAAGCTACCGCAACCGAAGCGGCCAGAAGCAGAACAATCTTCATGGCATTGAATAGTTTACCCCGACTCATAGACTAGATATCATATTTTTCCAGACGTCTGTAGAGTGCGGCACGGGTAAGTCCCAGCTCTTTGGCGGCTTTGCTGATATTTCCATTGTATCGTTCGATGGCCGACTTGATTGCTTTGCGTTCCAGCTCTTCCAGATTTTGACTACCGGGCATGGTTGCAGCAACAGGCATTTCGGCCTGCTGCTCAATGGGAGAAAAAAACAAGTCATTACCAGCAATGCTGATCTGGTCAGCCATGATCACCGCCCGCTCTATACTGTATTGAAGCTCACGCACATTGCCCGGAAAATGATAAGCAAACATCTTTTTTATGGCATCCGGCTCAAAACCTTCAATTCTTTTATTGTATTTTTTTGCATAGATATCCAAAAAATATGCCGCCAGCACCTTGATATCTTCTCCCCTCTCCCGCAAGGGCGGCACCTGGATCTCCACTGTATTGATGCGATAGATCAGATCTTTTCGAAACCGGCTTTCATCAGCCAGTTGCTTGAGAGGAACATTTGTTGCCGAGATCAAACGTATATCGACAGGAATAGCCTGGTAAGAACCTAGCGGTGTGACCTGGCGATTTTGAAGCACAGTCAGTAGCTTAGCTTGTTGCTGTAGAGATATATTTCCGATTTCATCGAGAAATAACGTCCCGCCGTTTGCTGCTTCAAACCTGCCCTGACGGTCCTCGCGGGCATCTGTAAACGCTCCTTTCTTATAGCCAAAAAGTTCACTCTCAAACAACGTTTCTGTCAATGCCCCCACATCGACCTTTACGTAAACACGATCTGCACGCAGTGACCTGCGCTGGATGGCCTGAGCAATCAGGTCCTTACCAGTACCATTTTCGCCCAGAATGAGAATATTCGCATCTGTAGGTGCAATCTTCTCCAACTTATACTGCAATTCATCCATCACCGGCGAATTGCCAATAAGATCAGGGCTATTGCTAGATCTTAGTAGTGAGCTTTTATTTTTCTTCTCTTTATTTTTTGACTCGGCGAGCGTACTTTCAATTGTGTTCAATAGCTGCTCATTCTCCCATGGCTTGACAACAAAATCAGCTGCGCCCTGCTTTAGGGACTTAACAGCTAGATCCACGGCGCCATAAGCAGTGATCATAATCACATGAACATGGGGAAATTTTTCTTTAATCCGTGATAACCAATACAAGCCTTCATTTCCTGTATTGATGGTGCTCTTGAAGTTCATATCCAGAAGCACGAGGTCATAAGGCATTTTGTCCAGATGTCCGATCAGATTTTCCGGATTAGTTTCCACCTGGACATGACTAACTTTGGGTTTGAGCAGAATTCTCGCTGCCGTTAATAAATCTTGATCGTCGTCGACTACTAAAATAGATGCTTTTTTCATACTCCCTGGCTTCTTTCAGACACTAAGATAACTATAAATTTAACGAGCCTGCGTAATAATCGTTGATATATTTTTGCAGCAGCCATTCATATTGCTTCACAAGCAATTGAATCTGACTACTGTCGTATTTATTTTTGGCCGTAAGAAAGATAACAGAATTACTGTTTCCCAGTTCGAATACGACTTTAGCTATGCGGAAAGATTCCGCATAATTTTCATTTTGACTACGTAATTGTGTAATCATGTTACTGGCGTTCTGCAAATTAAAAACAGCATTGGATGTGGCAGACCGTAAAATATTTGCCTGAATCTCTTTTTGATACTTAGCTGCTTGTAGATCTAACTTCGCTAAACGGACGTTGTTGTAAACCTGTAAATGATTAAAAATAGGAACAGAGAGATTTAAAGAAATAGACTTTCCGACGTTATTACGCATTTGTGACCAATACGTCCCTTGAATCCCCAATTTAGAATAATTGGAGCCTAAACCAGCGCTCAAACTCAACGATGGATAATAATATGATTTCGCAATCTTAATATTCCGCTCCGCCACTTTAATCTGATAATCCAGCGCCTGCATATCGGGCAATTGAGCAACAGCCATTTCATATAGCTGTTTCGCATCCAGTCGTTGCCCGCTTTCCTGCATTCTTAGGTTATCCAATTCTCCCAATTGATTTTCATCCATATTTAGCAAGGTGGCGAGTTTCACTCGGCTACTATAGAGTAACTGCCGGTTATTCTCAACCATATTAACATCGTTGGCCAGTTGTCCTTTCAAATCAAAGTAGTCTCCCGGGTTGATGGCACCTTCCTTATGCATCGTCTCCGCCCGGCGAACCTGTTCCCGGGTTACCTCAGTCTGCATTTCGGATTGTCTCAATATATCCTGAGCAGTCAAACTTTGGATATAAGCAGTAATAACATCCAGTTTTAAAGCATTAATCTGCGTATCAAAAGTCAATTTACCGGCAGTCTTTGCATCAGCACGCATCCGAATTTCGTTAAATAGACGAAACCCTCTAAATAGTGGAAGACTTGCACCCAAGGAAAAATTCCCTGTCGAATTGTTGGATGAAATATATTGAAGGGTAGAATTATCCTGCGATCTTCCAGATGTCAGGCTATGCTGTAGACTTGCATTTACATCGGGAAGTCTATTCGCTTTAGCTTGTGCTAAATTCACCTCTGCACGCCTCACATCCAGTTCATTCTGCAATAGGGTTGGATTGGCTTTTACAGCTAATTGTATACATTCAGCTAAAGTTCGTTTGGTCATTTGTTTATTGTCGCCCGTTGTGACTATCGATGTCCCGGTCTCTCTTTCTGATAGTCCCTGCTCAGCCTGTTGTGCTTTTGCGCTGCCATAACTCAATAAAAAACATAACGTAGTATATATATAGACTCTCTTCATATCCATGTTTTATTTTCTTGCTGACCATCGCCATGCCAAATAACTAAAACATTAAATATCAAATTAATACAAAAAATGAATTTTGAAAAATGTTCATTAATGGACAGTCGGTGTGCGTAGTTGGACAATTAGAATTCGATAGTTCGCCGCAAAAACCGAAACATCTTCATATCAACTTATATCTACCAACAATTTTCACTCATTTTTTAGACAGTGGTCATTCACTAATTATTCAGTTAGCACTGAGTAATTACTGAACAAGCACTGAACGAGCACTGAATAATCACTGTTTGAAAGAAGGATTTGATCACTATTTGGTCCTAATTTGCTGTAATTAAAAATTACTATCCCCAAGACTTTCATATGACCCTAAAATACTTGATGTTATTAATATCCAACCGAGTAATCATCTTAAAAGATCGATAGTATACGACGAATAAGATCAGGGAAAGAACCCAATAAGGATAATTGTATCAAAAACCTTTAGACCTCAGCACAGTCTGTGATTATAGTTGTTCAAAGCGTTTCAGTTACCGCAATGGATAACAAAAAAAGACAGTTGTACGTCTTCGTACAAGAAGTGTCCGCTATCGAACACCAAACAAGAAGTAAAACAAAGTAAACGACTACAAATCAATACATTAAATTATTGGCACAGCTTTCATAGTTACATACCAAATTGATATTAAATTATGGACAGACCTTTAGAAAAGAAGAAGTGGAATAGCAAACGTATCATGACCATTGTAGGAATTACGGGCATTGTTGGGTTAATAGGAGCCAGCTTTTATTTTACCTCGGGCAAGAGCAAGCTCAACGTTGAAGCTGAACGCATCTCTATCGTCGAAATAAAAAATGGAAATTTTCAGGAATTCATTCCTATCAACGGCACAGTACTTCCAATCAGCAGCATCTACCTCGACGCATCTGTGGGCGGCCGTGTAGAAGAAAAATTTGTGGAAGATGGTACTATCTTAAAGAAAGGTGATCCTATTATGCGTCTCTCCAATACGGATCAGGAGCTTACCCTGGTACAACAAGAAACACAAGTACTGAATCTCTTAACACAGTCCCAAATTGCGCAGACCAATGCACAACAAGCATCGATTAACAACCGAAACCAGATGGCTGATGTAGAACAGGCTTATCGAGAAGCTGAACGTGTCTATAACCTAAACAGAAAATTACTCACCGAAAAAGCTATTGGTACACAGGAATTCGAAAAATCTCAGAACGAATATAACTATCAAAAAGAACGGGTCAATTTGACCAAACAGATCCTCAAACAGGACGAGATCTCCAATGCGCAAAAAGCCAATCAGGATAAGCAGACCTACCAACGTACACAGAGCGCATTGGAACTGATGAAAAGAAAAATTGGTGATCTTATCGTTAGAGCGCCTGTTGACGGACAATTGACCTCCTTCGATGCAGAAATTGGACAAAACAAAAACGCCGGGGAACGGTTGGGACAAATCGACGTGCTGACTGGATTCAAAGTACGGGCCGATATTGACGAGCACTATATTAACCGCATTTTTCCGGACTTGCAGGGCGAGTTTTCCATTGGTGACAAAACCTATAAGTTACGTATCAAGAAGGTATATACCCAAGTCACCAATGGCCGATTCCAGGTGGATATGGAATTCATCAATGATGTTCCTAAGGGAATTCGTCGTGGTCAGACTTTACAGATTCGTCTTGCATTAAGCGACGAGACCAAAGCTCTGTTATTGGCAAAAGGGGGATTCTATCAGCAAACTGGTGGCAACTGGATATTCAAGCTGGATAAAAACGGAAGCACTGCTTATCGCGTGGATATCCAACTGGGACGACAAAACCCCGAATACTACGAAGTTATAAAAGGCTTACAACCAGGCGATAAAGTGGTCGTATCCAGCTATGAGACCTACGACAAAGTGCAGGAGCTAAATATTAAATGATAAAGTTAGGTTTCAACATAGGATAAAAGACGGAAATTCAGATTTCTTACAAATAAACAATGTAAACAAATAATATTAAACAGAATAATTACTGCCTAAAGCAATTGTGGCAAAAAATAACGAACGATGAGCACAAAAAATATGATTAAAATAACAAATCTTCAAAAGTATTACCGCACTGAAGAAGTAGAGACAGTCGCATTGAATAATTTGAACATCCATGTCAAAGAAGGCGAATTTGTTGCCGTCATGGGGCCTTCCGGTTGCGGGAAATCTACACTATTAAATATCATCGGCCTACTGGATGATCTGGATGAAGGCAGTTACTTGTTTAACGATATAGAAGTGGCCAAATTCAAAGAACGTGGTCGTTCAGACCTGCGGAAGCACAATATCGGCTTTGTCTTTCAGAGCTTTAATCTAATTGATGAACTGACAGTGTTTGAAAATGTCGAACTGCCACTTGTCTACACCAATGTACCTGCAGCAGAACGCAAAAGACGCGTTGAAGAAGTCCTTGAAAAAGTACAGATAATGCACCGGCGCAATCACTTCCCTCAACAGTTGTCTGGAGGTCAGCAGCAGCGCGTTGCTGTCGCCCGCGCGGTCGTAAATAACCCTAAATTGATCCTTGCCGATGAGCCTACAGGTAACCTCGATTCCAATAATGGTAATGAGGTGATGCAGCTTCTCACTGAACTCAACGAGGCGGGCACGACCATCGTAATGGTAACACACAGTGAACATGATGCCAAATTTGCCGACCGTGTCATTCGTATGCTGGACGGTCAGGTGATCATGGAAACCTCGTCCTTAAGCTAGCTAACGCAATTGATTTTAGCGGGCCTTATAGTTTAAGAACTTTGCATATTAAACAAGTTTAACATCAAAAAATGATGAAAGGTTTAAAATTAATCTGGAGACAATGGCGGCACAATCGTCTCTTTACCTTCCTAAATATCATCGGATTAGCTGTGGGGATCAGTGCATGCTGGATTGTATTTCGTATTGTCAACTACGAAATAAGTTTTGATCAGCATCATCCTGAAAAAGAACGCATCTACAAGCTATACTCCGCATTTAAAGAAGGGGAGAATATACATCATTTCGATGGGACGCCTTACCCTTTAGCTTCTTTTCTAAGTGCTTATCTAAAGAACGAAATAACAGGGCTAGAGCTTGTTGCACCAGTTATTAACCGATCATTTGAAAGTATAAAGATACAGTCGGGTCGGGATATATTGGAATTCAATGATCAGCAGAAAATAGTATCTGTTACTGCCGATTACTTTAAACTTGTTCCCTATAAATGGCTTGTAGGAAACCCCAGTACAGCACTCAAAAATATCAATGAAATCATATTGACGGAATCAAGAGCAAAACAATATTTCAACGATACTGATCTAAAAACGCTATTGGGGAAGACCATCCTATATGACGATCAACCGCTAACGGTTACAGGTATCGTGGCTGACCTTGACTTTCCGAGCAGCTTTACCAACAAAGAATTTATTCGTGTAAAACCAAATCCTCAGGAGGTCGATAATTGGGAGAATTCAAGCTCAAATTTCCAAGTTTACGTTAAATTGGCTGACAACGGTAGGCCTTCTCAAGTAACAGCAGCAGCGACCAAGAAGGTCAAAGAGATGGTCGGCGATAAATTTAAACAATATAATATAACGCCGGGATATAAATTAGCTCCGCTCACAGATTTGCATTTCAATAAGTTTATTCAAAATAGCAGCGACAAACAGATATTACTCGGGCTTGTCGGCATCGCTGCTTTCCTGCTTACCCTCGCCAGTATCAATTACATTAATCTAACCACAGCTCGGATTCCCTCCCGGTCACGGGAAATTGGCATTCGCAAGACATTAGGCGAACAGCCAAAACATCTAATCCTCGCATTTATCAAAGAGACATTTGTCACATGCGTGTTAAGTCTGATATTCTCCTGGCCATTGGTGAGATTGTTTGAAGCCGCGTTCTATTCCTATATTCCAGTAGATATCAATACATTCTCAGATTATCTGCCCCTTTTCATCTTTCTAGCTTTACTTATTACCGTTTTAACACTCGCTACCAGTCTCTACCCAGCTTATCTGATCAATAAGGTACATGTGGTCGATGTGATGAAAGCAAATGGAACGGACAAATTATCTTTTGGCGGACTTTCCTTGAGAAAAGTACTCATCGTGTGTCAATTCGTCATTGCTCAGGCTTTTGTGGTACTAACGATAATTATGGGTTTACAGTTGAAGCATGCACTAAACAGCGATGCAGGCTTTCAGGACGAAGCCGTTATTACCATCCCGCTTCCTTATAAAAAAGCAGAAGACTCCGGAAATAGTCCTTTCTTGCTGAAACAGCTCCTGCAAAAATATCCCGAAATCGACCATGTATCGCTAGGTCATCTTCCGATGAACAACGACCAGTGGGGGAATAATATCATCATGCAGAGTGATACCGGCGAGGTCTTGGTCAACATGCCCTTTAAATATGTCGAAGAAAATTATCTCGATGTGTTCGGTATGAAGCTGTTGGCAGGACGCGCGCTTACACGTTCCGACAGCACATCCGGAATACTTGTCAATGAAATGGCTATAAAAAAGTTTGGTTTCAAATCTCCACAAGAGGCCGTGGGTAAACATGTGTCGGTAAACGACAGACCCACTACCATTGTCGGCGTATTGGCTAACTTCCACAACTTTAATTTCCATGCGACATTGGACCCCGTAGCGATGCAGTTAACGACGAATAAAGCTATGCTGCAAAATATTAATATCAAATTAGGTACCGATTCCCGTAAATGGCCGGCAGCCTTTGCGGCGATAGAGAAAGACTGGAAGACGGTCTACCCCAAAGCGCCTTTTACCTACCAGTTTTATGATCAACATATAAAAGAACTCTATGAAGCAGATTATCGTTTATATAGAATTATTAATTTATCTACCTCAATCACCATTCTTCTTAGCTGTTTAGGTTTGATCGGGTTGGTGACATTAACGACCCATCAGCGCACAAAAGAAATAGGTATCCGAAAAATTCTAGGCAGTACAGTTAGTGGAATCATATTACTTCTATCGAAAGACTATATGAAGTTGATTATAATATCCATTTTAATAGCCACCCCGATCGCATGGCTGGCAGTCAACAGATGGTTAAGCGACTTTGCCTTCAGAATTGAGCTGAGCTGGTGGATGTTTACAATTCCGGCAATAATAACCCTTGGCATCGCATTTCTGGCCATGAGTTATCATGCATTGAGTGCAGCCCGCGCTAATCCAGTAGATAGTTTACGAGATGAATAAAAAGCTTGATAGCTTTATACGATAACTTCGACGAGACCAAAATGATACAGAATTATATAAAAATAGCATTTCGAAATATCCTTAAAAACAAAGGATATGCGGCGATTAATATCATTGGACTGGCAATGGGGCTAGCCTGCTGCCTATTAATTGTTATATATCTACAGAACGAACTATCTTACGATAGATATCATGACAACAAAGAGCGTATTTACCGCATCGTTCACGAATACAAAGATCCAAGTGGAAACGAACAGGAACAAATATGGGGTAACGCTCCTATTGGTGAGGCACTCGAATCCGATTTTCCTGAAATCGAAAAGGTGGTTCAATTTTCTGGTCAGACCTCCATCTTGCTCAGACAGGGGAACAAAAAGTTTCAGGAAGAGAACGTATTCTTCATGGATTCTACTGCCTTTGATGTATTCAGCTGGAAAGTACTTGCAGGTAATCCGCATACAGCCTTAAAAGATCCCTATACGGTGGTATTGACGGAGAGTACAGCCAAAAAGTATTTTGGAAATCAAAATCCTATCGGTAAAACTTTGGAAGGCGGGCTGGCAGCGGGCCGGGCGAATGCGGGATCATATAAAGTGACTGCCGTCATGCAAGATATACCTGCAAATTCACACTTCACTTTCGATGCCCTACTTTCCATGAGTACTTTTAGAAAGCAGCGCCCCGGCATCTTCGAAAAGGAGGGTTGGGACTATGTCGACTTTTACACCTATTTTCTGACTTCGAAGCAATTTGACGCTGGCAAGTTTAATCAAAAAATTCCAGATTTTCTTCAACGTCATCTTCCGCCGGACGGAAATACAAATGCAAGATATAATTTCCATATCGAACCCTTGCTTAGTGCTTATATGCATTCAGCGGCAGACCGGCAGCCCGGCACCACTGGCAGTTATCAAAACTTATATATATTTGGGATCATTGCCGGATTTATCCTGCTCATCGCCTGCGTCAATTTTATGAACCTAGCCACTTCAAGGTCAATGGAAAGGGCGAAAGAGGTCGGTGTCCGAAAGTACGTCGGAGCTAGCAGAAGCAGCCTGATCTTCCAGTTCATGTCCGAATCCCTTACACTTGTGCTGATAAGCGGAATGTTGGCAATAGTAATCGTTCTGGCCTGCCTCCCATTTTTAGGTGCATTCTCAGGTAAACAAATCAACTATTCAGCCTTACAGAACAGCACCACCTGGTCAATATTCATACTGACAACAATGTTCACAGGGATTTTAGCGGCAAGTTACCCAGCTTTGGTCCTCGCCAGCTTTAACCCTATAAAGGTGCTCAAGGGAACCTTTGGTAACAGTAAAGGGGGCGCCTTGGTACGCAGAGGATTAGTTGTTTTCCAATTTTGCCTTTCCATTGCATTGATTGCCGGAACAGTAATCGTCTTCTCCCAACTAAATCAACTGCAACAGCAGGATCTGGGATTCCAAAAAGAACAACGGCTTGTAATTGATTATAATTTTGACGAAAAGGTCAATAACAACCTCGAAGCCATCAAATCAATGTTTGCCAAAGATAAAGACATACTATCGGTGACCGCCTCACGTACGGTCCCCGGGACGTTTCTTCCTAATGCAGGGACGGAAATCATTTCCGAAGATGGTACAATGACCTCATTTGCCCCTTTTCTTTATGAAGTAGATGTCGACTTTATTCCAAATATCGGTGTAAAAATGGCGGCGGGAAGAGCATATTCAAGAGATTTCCCGGCAGATACTGCGCATTCTCTTGTGATCAATGAAGCCGCAGCCAAACTCTGGGGTTATAAAAATCCTCAGGATATTATCGGCAAGCAATTTCGGCAGTGGGGAAAAGAAGGAACGGTTATTGGCGTCGTAAAAGACTTCAACTACCTTTCTTTACACCGTAAAATTGAGCCGCTGGCCTTACGGCTCGAGCCCAGCAGCAGCCGATATCTCACCCTCCAAATAGGACGTGCAAATCAGTCGGAAACAATTGAACGGATAGGTAAATTGTGGACTGAACTTGTTCCGCACCGCCCCTTCTTATATAGTTTTTTGGATGAAAGTTTTAACCGGCAGTATGAGGCGGATTTCAATTTCAGGCGGCTTTTTTCCGCATTTTCTGGATTTGCTCTGTTCATCGCCTGCTTAGGACTGCTAGGGCTGGTGACCTATACAGCCCAACAGCGGACGAAAGAAATTGGTGTCCGAAAAGTGCTGGGAGCATCCATCTATAATCTGGTGCTACTCCTTACTTCAGATTTTATCAGATTATTGGTTGTAGCACTATGCATTGCAACACCTTTATCCTGGATCGCCATGAATAAATGGCTGGATAACTTCGCTTATCATATACAGCCCAAATGGTGGATGTTTGCTTTTGCAGGTTTCGCTGCAGTTGTGATTGCCTTAATTACGGTGAGCTTTCAGACCTTTAAAGCTGCAAATGCAAATCCGGTAAATAGCTTACGAGATGAATGAGTTTAACAACTTTTTTAAGAAATTAAAGATACACAGCAATGGTTAGCATTTCATTAAAGACAGCTTATCGCTTTTTGAAAAAACATAAGTTGATCACGTTTATCAATGTGCTGAGCCTAGGGATTGGTATTACAGCGACATTGGTGATTTTTTTAATGATTCAGTATGATTATAGTTTTGATCGCCATGTACCAGACCGCGATCAGATCTATCGGGTCGTCAATAATGGGGATTTTAAAAACGCGGGCGTATTCGTTCCTCTCGTAAGAACTATGGAGGACGAACTGCCAAATCTGGAAGCCGTTGTTCCGATCTACCGCAGCCCTATTTCGAAACTGAAAGTCGCATCGGCAACGGACAAGTATCAGACATTTCCGAAAGAAAAACGTATTACTTTCGTTAGCAGCCAATATTTTAACATTTTCCCTAATAAGTGGCTGTCTGGAGATGCAGAGCAACTGAACAAACCAGGAACCATCGTATTGACAAGAAAAACGATGGAGAGATTCTATGGCAGCCTCCCGCCGCTGGATGCACTAGGTAGAACAATAGTTTATGCAGACAGCATACCATTGCGGGTTGTCGGAATAATCGAAACAGCCAGACATAACTCTGACTTCAGTTTTGACAGCTTTATTTCAGTTGCCACAATTGCCCAAGATCATAACCTAAAGCAAATGTTTAATTGGGAAGCCTGGAACAGCATATCCGATGCCCACCAGGTTCTGATAAAAACGAAGCCCGGCACCTCAGCTCATGCAGTAGAAAACAACATCAATAGGCTACTTAAAAAGCACAAATATAAAATCGGCGAGAAAAATACGGATAAGTTAGAATTACAGCCATTGGCTGACGTACATTTCAACACAGCTTTTAATTATGAAGCGACCAAACCCGAAACACTTCGCAATCTGGTCCTATTGGCTTTCTTTCTCTTAGCATTAGGTGCTGTCAATTTCGTGAATTTATCCACAGCGCAGTCTATCGAAAGGGCCAAAGAAATCGGAATACGTAAAACGCTCGGAAGCCCAAAATCGACATTGGTTAAGCAATTTTTATGTGAAACATTTTTGATTACCTTGGTCGCGACCATTTTGGCCGTTGTTTTACTGCCATTGTTCCTACAGGTTTTTGAAGGATTTATACCAGAAAATTTAAGTCTGGAATTGCTGGACAAAAAAGTTATCGTTCTATTTTTGCTGGCTCAGCTTTTTGTCGTAACCCTGCTGGCAGGCTTCTATCCAGCAGGAGTGCTGACAGGATATGCTCCTGCCTTAGCGCTCAAAAACCAATTGGCCAAAAACACCAAACTATCCCGTAGTGCATGGATCCGCAAAGTGCTGACCGTCTTTCAATTTGTCATGGCTCAATCCTTTCTGATCTGTGTGCTGGTCGTGATTCAGCAGATAGATTATGTATCCCATAGAGATATGGGCTTTGAACGGAACGCTGTTCTTAATATCTACATTCCCGGAGCATTCCAAAATTCTGATAAAGGGGTGGCGCTAAAAAATGAGCTTCGAAAGCTCCCTGAAGTGAAAGCCGTCAGCTTTGGTAATATCGCCCCAGCCATGAATGGATTTATGACAACTTCCATGAGCTTCGATCAGTCTGCAGAAAAGGAGCCACTGACATTTGATAGCCGTTCTGGTGACGAAGACTACCTAAAGGTTTATAAAATACCACTTGTGGCAGGTAGAAATATTCAGCTGCGCGACTCAACCAATGAAGTTCTGATCAATCGAAAAGGACTAGCATTATTACAGATTCAAAACCCACAAGATGCCATCGGAAAAACATTTGAGAACGGTCAGAATACCATCGTCGGTGTTATGGAGGATTTTGACCTCGCATCCGCGCGCCAGGGGGTAAAACCGGTTTTATATATCGGCAATAAACAAGGTTATGTACTTCATATTGCCCTGGACGAGCAACACCCGGAAAATTGGAAAAACGCCATCGATAAAATATCGGCAAACTACAAAGTGTTATTTCCTGACGATGAGCTTGACCTCCGGTTTGTCGATGAAATAATTCAAAAGTTCTACAATCAGGAGAAGCAGCTATCCAAACTCCTGTCTTGGGCATTGGGGCTTTCGATCTTAATCGCATCTCTGGGATTATTTGGTCTTACGACTTTCACCGCAAACCAAAGAACAAAAGAAATTGGCATACGCAAAGTCCTGGGAGCCTCTGTCGCACAAATCACCTTTTTACTACTTAAAAACCTGCTCTCGCTAGTAGCCATTGCCTGCTTGATCGGGTTTCCGATCGCATATTATTTCATGCATAGCTGGCTAAATGATTTCGCTTACCGCACAACCATAAGTCCATGGACATTTGGACTGTCGGCTCTTGGGCTGATCGCTTTCGCAAGTTTTGTCCTATCAACAAAAAGTGTTTCCGCCGCAAAAGCAAATCCGATAAATAGTTTGAGAGATGAATAAATAAAGGAAATCATGGTCAGAAATTTCATCAAAACTGCATGGCGAAGTATTTTTTCCAATACGTTCTATAGCGCCATTAATATTCTGGGACTGACCTCAGGGTTAGTGGTAGGAATATTCCTACTGTTGTGGATTCAGGACGAATTATCGTTTGACAGGTTCCATAGCCAGCACCGCAATATCTATAGAATCGGCATCGAGGGCGGTACAGGAATATCCAAACGCATATTTAAGGCGATTATCGCTCCTGTGGGATCCTTGGCAAAAAAAGAGATTCCGGAAGTAGACGATGCTGTGCGTATCTTTAGAATTGGTGATGCCGCAATTAAATACAAGGACAAAAGATTCAACGAAAAAGATTTTGCTTTCGTTGACCCGAGCTATTTCTCAGTATTCGATTTTCCGTTAATTCAAGGCAATCAACAGCAACCATTTCCTGACAACAATTCTGTTGTGATTACCTCCCGCACTGCACAGCGTTATTTTGGTGAAGAAAATCCTATTGGGAAGACGATCATCATGGGCATGGAAGATTTGTGCACGGTGTCGGGGGTCATCGCTGATTATCCAGACAACTCAACATTTCAATTCCAGGTGCTCCTACCCCTATCGCGATACAATGAACAAGCATATATCAAGAACAAAACAACCTATGACAATAAAACATATTTGTCATCAATGGACGAGGACTGGTCCAACTTTGCATTCGAAACTTATCTTCGATTAAGACCTGACGCCGATGCGGTTACCGTGGCCCAAAAATTACAGAAAATTCACGGGCAGGCCAAACCTGAAGATGGTAAGGTCCCCTATATCACCCAGGAGCTTGCCAAAATGCATCTATACCAAATGGATGGTAGTGACGGTGGCATCGGGACCGTCCGCATCTTTATCGGAGTCGCCATATTAATCCTACTAATAGCGAGCATCAATTATATTAATCTCTCGACTGCGCGCTCATTGCATCGTGCCAAAGAAGTCGGCATTCGAAAGGTTATCGGAGCAGACCGAAAAGCACTCTTCTTTCAGTTCATACTAGAAACGACACTTTTATTTGCTATCGCTGCTGCGGCGGCAATTGCATTAGCTTTCATCTTTCTGCCGCTCTTTAACAACTTCTCTGGCAAACATGTGACTCTCACTCTTTCTAACATTCAGATTTGGAGCTACATACTTTTGATGCTCTTGGCCACCCTTATCCTGGCAAGTGTCTATCCTGCGCTGCTCCTTTCCAACTTCAAGCCTATCCGCGTTATAAAAGGGCGAACAAGCATAAAAAAATCAAATTTCAGGAAGATATTGGTCATCTTGCAATTTACTGTTTCGATTGTACTGGTTACTATGACTATCGTCGTCGGGCGCCAATTGGAATATATGCGCCATAGAAATATTGGCTACGAGAGAGATCATATTGTGACCGTCCTCATGGGCAAAAAGATGGCAGAACATTTTGATGCGGCCAAAGGCGAGCTTCTAAAAGCCCGAGGTGTAAACGATGTCATCCGGCTCGGCCGGGATATGGTTTATGGGGGTAGTTCCACAGGAGATAATGATTGGGAAGGCAAACCCAGCAATTCAAACCTTTGGTTCAGCATCACTTATTCTGACCAATATACGCTCGACTTCTTCAAAATCAGGTTGGCACAGGGTCGGAATTTTACAGGTTCAGCTGCAGATTCAGCACATTTTATCGTCAACGAAACTGCCGTTCGCGAGATGGGATTAAAAAACCCTATTGGTAGTAGGTTGCGCATCCGTACCATGCCGGGGACGATCATTGGTGTGGTAAAAGACTTTAATTACGCAAGCGCCCAGTATAAAATCGAACCAATGGTTTTCCAATATAGCCCCAAAGATTGCAGCATGTTGTATCTAAAGACAAATGCAGCCGACACAAAAGAGGCCCTGGCAAGTCTAGAAGAGGTATGGAAAAGTTATTACGATGATATGCCCATTAGCTATAGTTTCTTGGATGAAAGCTACCAGAAGCAATATACCAATGAAGAAAAACAGGGTACATTATTCAATTTCTTTGCTTCTATAGCTATATTAATTTCCTGTTTGGGACTTTTAGGCCTCTGCACCTATACCGCACAGGTAAAAACGAAGGAAATCGGCATTCGCAAAGTATTGGGAGCGACGGTATTGAACATCATACAAATGCTGAATAAGGAGTTTTTGATATTGGTCCTCATTGCAAATATTATCGCGATCCCCATAGCGTTATACTTTACCACAAGCTGGCTTGAAGGCTTTGCATTCAGAATCACCGTACCGATAATGATCTTCTTGTTTGCTGGCAGCGCGACAATTGCCATTGCATTATTGACAGTCAGTTTTCAATCTGTTAAGGCAGCAGTCGCTAGTCCGGTTAAGAGTCTGCGAGATGAATAGAAAGAAAAAACAAGCACCATGATAAAGCTATTTTTAAAAACTGCGTTACGAAATCTTAAACGCACTCCCTTAAATACAGTCATCAATATTGTCGGACTATCCCTGGGGTTTGCAGTTGCTTTGGTGAGTACGCTGTGGATCCTGAAGCAGTTTTCCTTCAACCATTATTATAAAAACTATGATACGATCCATCAGTTGATGATGACCGGTACTTTCAACAATGAAAAATCGACAGATGGAACTTCCACTCCTATCCCCCTGGCGAAGGTTTTGGAATCGGATTTTAAAGATGAAATCCAAGATGTTACATTGATTACTGATGCGGAAAGTAAGGCCATTAAAATGGGGGACAAAAAATTGAATGCAACAGGCTTTTACGCAATGGGCAAATTTTCGGAACTATTCTCCCTTGAAGCTATACAAGGAAATATCGCTACCCCAACCGCAGCTTCCACCTTGATTATCTCTGAATCATTAGCCAACCGCTTATCGGAGACTTCAGATGTTATCGGAAAAACTATACAGCTCAACGGAAAAGAACAATATACGATACAAGGTATTTTTAGGGACATTCCCGAAAACAATACATTTCACAAACTGGAGTATGTTCTACCTTTTGTAGATTACCTCAGGAAAAATGAGGGTATCGAAAGATGGTCAAACTGTTTTTTTAGTACCTATGGCAAAATCGCGGATACCCAAAATATCCGGGAACTTGAGCATAAGCTAACCAGCATCTTTAGAACAAATCTAACTGATATAAACCCCGAGATTTTACTGCATCCTATGTCCAAGTGGAATCTATATGATTCGTTCAAGAATGGTAAAAATGCCGGGGGGCAGATTCAATATGTATGGATGTTTGCCTGGATAAGTATATTTATTCTTTTGTTGGCCAGTATAAACTTTATTAATCTCAGTACAGCCCGCAGTCTAAAGAGAGGAAAGGAGATCGGTATTCTAAAATCTGTCGGTGTGAACCGTTGGCAGCTGATCACCGGCTTTTTAGTTGAATCCATCTTATCCGTATCCTGTGCATTTTTGATCGCAATCCTATTAAGTACTTTGCTGCTCCCATGGATTAACGCTGCAACGAATACCTCCTTAAGCATTCCATTTAATCGCGGTCAATTCTATCTGTATGCTCTATTCGGAACTTTCGTTATAGGTATCCTCGCAGGACTATATCCCGCGCTGTTCTTATCCTCTTTTAACCCGATCCTTGCGCTTAAAGGAAAAATGAATATTAGCAAAAATGGATTCAAGACTAGAAAGGGAATGGTAATCGTGCAGCTTGCTATTTCCATCTTTCTAATGATTGCTACCTATCTGGTGATAAAACAATTGCACTATACAAAAGATCGTCCGATTGGCTACAACACTTCAAACCTAGTGAACGTCAAAAGTAGCAGCGCATTAATTACCAAAAACTTTGAGGCCCTGCGAAAAGAACTGATCAATAGCCGTTTGATAGAAGATGCCTCTCTTTCTTCCAGCTCCATTAATCGGCTATCTTTAACTGGCGGTGGTTTTAACTGGCAAGGGAATGAAACAAAAGAAGGATCCATTATGGGAATTTTCACCGTAGACGAACACTTTGCCAAAACCGTACAATGGAACTTTTTGAAAGGAAGAAATTTTTCCAGGGATTTCAAAACAGATTCTACGGGTGTAATTATCAATGAAGCGGCGGCCAAATTTATGGGAGTGACGGATCTGACAAGCAAACAGCTATCCAAGAGAGGAATCAATTATACGATTATAGGTGTCATACAGAACACGCTATCAGAATCCCCGTTCAAATCCATTACACCTACCGCCTATTTTCTTGACTTTTTGCCAAAAGACAAAATAACACTTAGACTGAATGAGCAACAAGATATGAATCAAACGATGAAAAAAATCGCTCAGCAATTTAATCGCTTTGATCCAGATCTCATTTTTGATTATACATTCACGGATAAAGAATATGCTAGGCAATTTGAACAGATGGAAATCATCAAAAGCCTGACCAGTATTTTTACAGCGCTCGCCATACTGATCTCCTGTCTTGGGCTATATGCTTTGGTCACCTTCCTAACGGAACAACGGCAAAAAGAAATTGGTATCCGCAAGGTGCTCGGAGCTTCAGAAGTTGGTTTATGGAAATTGTTATGCACGGAATATATCTGGTTGACATTGACCAGTTTTCTCATCGCAGCCCCTCTTGCCTATCTGCTAATGGAAACATGGTTAGAAAATTATGTCTATCGTATTTCAATTACCTGGACTGTATTTGGCCTTACTGGATTGACGGCTCTCGGCATTACCCTGATAACGGTCAGCTATCAAGCCATTAAAGCAGCATTGGCCAATCCGGGGATCACCCTCCGGAACGAGTAATACACATGTTCGGCCACGGACAGTAGACTGTCCGCTTCCGAACATACAACAGGTTCTTAAAACATTTAACATCTAATAACCAATAAGTTACATCTATGGCAAACGGATTGAATTAACGAATTATAGTATACATGATCAGCATAGCACTATCAACTAGGATAGATTGCTTGGCCAAACAGTAGATTATGAAAAAGTCAAAACCTCAATATAATGATTAAAAACCGAGCTTGCGAGCTCATCGAAGATAATTATAAATGACAGACATGAGATGACAGATCTGGGACAATAGACTAGGTTCGTAGGCTTTCGGCTTGCACAACCAAAATCTCAATGCTCAGATCTCAATATTAGAAACATGATCAAAAACTATATCAAAACCGCCGCGCGGAACCTTTGGAAAAGCAAAGGATACTCTTTTATTAACATCCTAGGGCTGGCCTTGGGGATGGTAGTCTCTTTGATAATCGCCCTTTGGATCAATTCAGAAATAAGATTTGACCGCTTCTACTCTCAAACAGACCGTCTCTATCAAATATATACAAGAGATGTATTTGATGGTAATCAGCATACTTGGGGAGGTACCCCGTATGTACTCGGTCCTATCTTACAACAGGAACATCCTGAAATCGAACACGTGGTGCGTACCTCGAATATTAACCACCTTATCCACCACGATGCTGAACCGGGCCTCAGCTCCTCAGGGATAGCGGTAGACGCAGCTTTTTTAAAACTTTTCGATTTCAAAATCCTAACAGGAAATTCTTCCAACCCATTATCCCGTCCCGATGCATTGGTGCTAACTGCTTCTACTGCCAAAAAATTATTTGGTACGGTAGATATCATTGGACGCCGGGTCGAGATGGACACCACTGTTTCCCTAACTGTTGAAGCAGTTATCGAGGATATTCCTTCTAATTCCAGATTCTATGGAAACGACTTTATCTGTTCTCTGGATTACATGGCCAAAACGGGCAAGACTTTTACGGATTCATGGACAGCCTATAATCATGAGACTTATGTGCTTCTAAAAGAAGGAGCACTATTGGCCTCGGTCAATAAGAACATTGGAAATCTGGTCGCTAAACATACCAACACCACCACAAAAGCAGCGATCTATCTCTACCCTGCCAGCCGTTGGCATCTCTACAACAAATCGATCAATGGACAGATGGTGGCGGGCAATATCACCACGCTGCAGCTATTTGGACTGATTGGCATACTCATTCTATTGATAGCCTGCATCAACTTTATCAACCTAAGTACCGCAGGAGCCGAAAGGCGTGCCAAAGAAATTGGCCTACGCAAAGTAGTTGGTGCATCGAAAAAATCACTTATTCAACAATTTCTATTGGAATCCTTTATCATAACCTTTTTAGCTGGACTATTAGCGCTGTTGATGATTCTCTTAGCACTCCCATCTTTTAACAAGCTCATCAACGGACATCTTACGATCACAGATTACCCTATATTCTTTTATTGCCTATTTCTTACCACGATTTTCTTCTGCTCCCTCTGCGCAGGATTATATCCAGCTTTTGTGCTATCAGCTTTTAATCCGGTAAAAAGCTTAAAAGGGAATATTGTAACGGCCAAATCCAGTCTCCAGCCCAGAAAAATACTTGTCACTCTACAGTTTACCATATCGATAGGTCTTGGCATATGCTCTTTTATCATCGGTCAGCAGATCCGCCTTGGAGAGCATCGAGAAAGCGGATATGATCGTGACAACCTAGTATACGTACCTTTAGAGGGAAATTTAGATAAAAATTACCAAGCGTTCAGGAATGAATTATTCCAACAAAATATTATCTCGAGCATGACCAAATCTTGGGGGCGGATAAGTCGTTCGGATAGCAATAGCTGGGGATACTCCTGGCCCAATGACCGACCAGAAGACTATGATGTCGTTTTTAACAATATGGCGACAGATGTTGATTTCACAAAGACAATGGGGGTCAAATTGATTCAGGGACGAGATATCGACATTTATACCTATCCTTCTGATTCCAGTGCCTTGCTACTTAATCAAGCTGCTGTTTCCAAAATGCGCTTATCCACGCCCCTTGGTACTCAAGTTACCGTAGCCAAGGGTACCGAGTACCAGCGTACCTATCAGGTAGTTGGTGTTATTGCGGATTTTGTTTGGCAATCACCTTATCAAGACATCGAACCAATGATGATTCAGGGCCCTACCGTTCCCGCAAATTATTTCCATATCCGACTAAACACAGCTAAAAGCTTATTGGCAAATATAGAGGCGATCCAGTCGCTACTTAAAAAGTATAATCCAGATTACACGATAGACATCCACTTTATTGACGAAGAGTATGCCTTAAAATTTGCGGGTCAAAAACGTACGATGAAGCTGACAGCTTTATTTTCGGGGCTGGCGATCCTCATCGCATGTTTAGGTTTACTGGGACTGGTCTCCTTCGCAACGATCCAGAAACAAAAAGAGATCGGTATCCGAAAGGTGCTTGGTGCATCTGTATTCGGAATTATTAAGCTACTGTCCCGCGATTTCATTAAACTCATCGGTATTGCTTTGCTCATAGCCTCACCTATTGCTTGGTGGATTATGAATCAATGGCTAGAAGATTATGTGTACCGTATCGATATACAATGGTGGATATTTGCATTAGCAGGCTGTTTAGCGACACTGATTGCTTTGTTTACGGTCAGTACATTGGCTATTAAAGCAGCAACAGCTAATCCCGTCGATAGTTTACGGGACGAATAGCAGAAAACTAAACAGCTAATACAATCCTATTATGATAAAGAACAATCTAAAAATAGCGTGGCGAAATCTAATAAGGAATTCTTCCACCTCGATCATCAATATCACCGGATTAGCCATGGGTATTGCGGTCTGTTTGCTGATAGGCCTATATGTCGCTGATGAGTTCAGTTTTGATCGTTTCAATACACATGCAGATCGCATCGTCCGTGTGATCTTCAGAGGTACAGTAAAAGGCGGAACAATGAATGAGGCTCATGTCATGCCGCCTGTCGCTGCCACAATGAAAGCTGAATTAGCCGAAGTACAAGAAACAGCACGGTTGCGACAAGGTGGCTCCCCAGCGCCACATCAGTTCAAATCCAATGTTCACCTACGAACATTTACTGTTCAAAATCGGACAGATATCTCCCTCACGTAAAGACAGAACCACTAACAATCAACAACTTAAATTTTTGGCCAAACATTTGGGTTATACACTAACCTCCCTATTGTTAATCTATAGTAGGTGGACGAACTTTATTACTATACTATTTCGGTTATAATGAACTTTACCAACTTCAAAATTGCCTGGCGGAATATCAGAAAGAAAAAAATCCAAAATCTGATCAATCTCATCGGTCTGACTTGTGGCATCACTTTTATGATACTTGTCGGCGCCTACATCTGGGATGTCCATCAGGTAAATAGCAGGATAAAAAATATTGATCAACAATTTTTACTACAGAGCACCTATAAGAAAGAAGGGTTTGGGATCAATTTGACCACAATTGGTGCCCTTCCCAAGGCGTTATACGAGGAGTACCCGAATTTAGTAGCCAACTACTACCGCCTTGATGGATTGACAGGTATAGTGTCCAACGGTAACACAGTTTATGAAGAAGGTATGTCTCTCGGTGATCCGAGCCTTTTGACCATGTTTGGCTTTGAGCTCTTAGCTGGTAATGTCAATACTGCGCTGAACAACCCTTTTTCCGTTGCTATCACGGATAAAGCAGCAATAAAATATTTCGGAAAGGTAAATGTCCTGGGTGAACATCTACAGATTAAAAATTTCAACGGTGAGAAGCATGATTTTGCGATCACCGCTATTGTCAAAACGGATGTTCAGAATGCCATTATGGATCTAACAAAAGGTATGCATGCTGATATTTTCTTGCCTATTGCTAACGAAACCTATTTCGGACGTTCGATAAATAATTGGGACAATCCTTATATAGCAGGTTATATCGAATTAAAGCCAGGCGTAACACCTCAACAGGTAGATCAGGCTATACTGAACCTTGTCCATAAAAATAAAGATAAAGAATTTACTGATCAATATGAGCCAAATCTAAGGCCATTAAAAACTTACTATCTCGACGACAATCAGGGCGCAATACGAAAGATGATCAAGACCTTGAGTTGGGTTGCAATTTTTATCTTGATCATGGCGATCATCAATTTCATCAATTTTAGTATTGCACAGCATATTACGCGATTAAAGGAAATCGGCATGCGCAAAATTATGGGATCATCAAGGCTACAATTAATCGGACAATTGTTGACAGAGTATATCCTTATCGTGGCTATTGCCGCTTTGATCAGTCTACCCATCTATATCCTCGTAAGCCCGCTGTTTGCACAGGTACTCATGTGTGAGCTTCCATCTTTAATCAGTCTTCCAGGTTACTTTCTCGGTTTACTGGGGCTGTCGATTTTAATGATCGGCCTACTGGCGGGATTATATCCGGCAATTAAACTGTCCAATATCAACATACTTGCCTCGGTCAAAAATCAATTCGCCGCATTGGGTGATAAGCAATTGGTTCGAAAAGTGTTATTATTTTTTCAGTTCGCCGTCGCATTACTCCTACTGGTCTGTACCTTGATAATCTCCAAACAAGTTCGTCTATTTATAACCAGCGACTTAGGATATAACAAAGATTATCTATTGACTGTACAAGCCCCCAGAGACTGGTCAGAAACTGGAATCCGGAAGATGGAAACGGTCGGGCACGAGCTATTGCAGATAGCGGCTGTCAAGTCTGTAAGCCTTTCGTATGAAACCCCGGGACTATTAGGTTCCAATATGCAAGCGGCTTTTGGCAGTAATAACGATACAGAAGTACAGGTTCAACGGATTAACAGCGACAGTCACTTTCTTGACACTTATGAAATCCCTCTATTGGCGGGCACTTTTTTACCCAAAAATGCGGTGACCGGTGCCACAAATAGACCCGTTGTGATCAACAAGAAAGCCATGGAAGATTTTGGTTTCGGTAACGCCGAAAATGCAATTGGTCAACAGATTGCCCTGAACGATCCAAAAGATAAGATGACCATTGTGGGCGTCACCGAGAACTTTGTCGCAAATTCTCTTCATCATGCATCTCCGGCGATTGTCTGGACAGATATCCATGAAAATTTCCAATACCGATACCTGAATATCCGTTTAAAACCGGGCCATCTCTCTAGCGCAGTACAGGGACTGGAAAGGAAATGGAAAGCATTAATGCCCGATGCGCCATTTGAGTATCAATTTATGGATGACCGCATCAAAAGTTTATACGAAACAGAACTACAACTGCAACATGCAGCACAAATTGCGAGCGCTGTTTCGCTTTTGATTGTCATATTGGGATTGACGGGCTTAATTTCGCTATCGATTCATCTCCGTAACAAGGAAGTTGGCATCCGCAAAGTATTGGGCGCCTCATTAGCACATTTGATGTTATTATTTTCAAAAGAATACTACGGCATATTTCTGCTAGCGGTGCTAGTCACAGTCCCATCAAGCTATATGCTCATGCAACATTGGCTGCAAAACTATGTAATCCGAATAGAAATCAACGCGTTCACCTACTTGTTACCTTTAGCTATACTGCTTAGTATACTGGGGCTATTGGTTGGTGCCATTGTATTTCGGGCTACCCGGTTTAATCCAGTTGAAAAATTGAGAGAGGAATAATCCGAGAAACCAATCTATAAATAGTATGATACAGAACCATCTTAAAACTGCCTGGCGGACATTGATACACAATCGTATCTATTCGCTATCGAACCTTGTTGGTTTAACCATAGCGCTGCTGGTATTTATGTTAATCAGTTCGCTTGTCGTTGACGAGCTTTCCTACGACAGGCAATGGAGCAACTCCAAGGAGCTCTACCGACTGCGAATAGTGCCCAAAGAAACGCAAGAAGGCTTCACAAACAATATTTCAGGGGCTCCTGAAGGTATATCTGCAACATTAAAAGCTAATTTCCCTGAAATACTCGGGTATACTACGATCAACAGTAACTCGCAAAAACTAACGGTCAACAGGCTCTCAAAACAATTAGCTGAAATCAGCACCCTAGAAATTGACAGCGGTTTTTTCAATATTTTTGATACAGAAATCATCGCCGGCAATCCGAAACAGATCATCGCCGGCGCAAAAAATATCACGTTGACAGCCTCCGCTGTTCAAAAATATTTCGGCGGAAAAGATGTACTCGGAAGCACATTCTACAATAAACCACAAGAAGGTGAACCAGAAGCTTATTATGTCAATGCCATTATTGAGGATATGCCCCATAATTCTTCCTTTCAGGCAGAAGCCTTCGTGCTGATGCCCAAAATGAATGCATTCAATCCAACAGAGACTGGTTCATTGCAAACACAAATTCTATTGCTCAAAAGCACAACTGATATTAACAGCTTTTCAACCAAGATAAACAAATGGTACAACGCTCAAAAATTGAATGACTGGGCGAAAGGGCACAATCTTTTCATTGACCCCATCAAAGACATACACTTACAAAGCATTACGGGATGGGAGAATCCCATGCAAGATATTTATCTGCTGGCGGGAATAGCCATCCTGATCCTTGTATTAGTCAGTATCAACTACATCAACCTGAGCTTTGCGCATGCGCTCAAACGCACACAGCAGATCGGTATCCGCAAAGTATTGGGTGCAAGCCGAAAAAATTTGATTATGCAAATGGGCCTGGAGAGTACCATACTTTTTGCCGGCGCTTTTTCGATTGCATTTTCTTGTTATGTTCTTATCTGTCCTGCATTTGAACAATATCTAGAACATCCGCTGACCATGAATTACCAGCGCTCCGTATTTATGTTTGTTGGACTATTAATCACTTGGATTGTTCTGGGCTGGCTTTGCAGTTTACCTACAGCCTTGTCTCTATCGAAAACACAGCCTTCTCTGGAACTTCGAAAACAGTTCTCTTTCTTCCGACTACCGCTCAATATGGCATTTACCAAGGTATTGGTGGTTATCCAGTTTGCCATTGCCATCGTTGTAGCGATCTGTATGATGTCCATGCGGGCACAATTGCATTATCTGTACAATAAAGATCTTGGTTACGAGCCTAAAAATCTTTTAGCCATCAACTATACATCTTGGAAGGGAAAGGATCAGGCCTTCAAACAGGAGCTATTAAAAAAAACATACATCACATCTGTCAGCCTTACAAGCTGGACTCCCTTTAGTGGGAGTGCGGACTTTAAAATTGTAAAAGACCCCAATGATCCGAATAAAGAGTTCCCTATTGTATTTGTCTATGCAGATTATGACTATATCAAAACAATGGGCATAAAGCTGCTTGATGGCCGGCCTTTAAGCGCAGACTATGCACTGGACAGACCATATACAGATTCTGTACACAATGGGCAGCCAGTATTTACAAACATGCTGATTTCCGAAGGAACCGCCCAGCGGCTACCTTTTAAACTCAATAAAAGTTCGGAGCTCTTAAAAAATACACCAGTGGGTGTATTTAAAGAGTTTAACGGAGCAAGTTTAAAATTTCCAATCGGTCCCTTTGCGATCAAGGCACAACAGGAATGGGAAGGCGGCTGTATGCTCATCCGCGTACAAGAAGGCAAGAAAAAGGAGGCCTTAGCCTTGGTATACAACACCTGGAACCAATTTTTCCCCAACCGGATCGCGCAGATCAACTGGCAGGAAGATCAGGTACAGCATCAGTATAATAAAGAGAAAAAACAGTACCAACAATTGGCACTGTTTACAGCTTCCAGTATGCTGATTGCCTTCTTAGGAATCTTAGGTATTGCCATCTATACACTAAAGCGGCGGGTGAAAGAAATCGGTATCCGCAAAGTGCTTGGGGCTTCGGTAAATACAATCACCTATATGATTTCAAGATCCTTTATCATACTCTTGCTGATCGCTATTCTAATCGCTTTCCCCATAGCATGGTGGTTTACGCACAAATGGCTGGAAAACTTCTACTACCATATCGATGTTCCGATCACTCTATTTGTTTTCACAGGAATGTTTATCGGATTGACAACTTTAGGCATTATTGCTGTCCAGATATTCCAGACAGCCCGTATCAATCCCGTCAATAGTTTACGGGACGAATAAGAAAAAATAAGCCGTAGGTTGTTGAAGTCAAAAGTGCAATTTATTATTAACCGATTGGGAATGAAAGTTTATAATTGGTGTACCTATGGCTTAGGATCTTTGCAGCAATTTTGAATTTTCCCTGTTTTCATCATTGGCACATTTAAACAATATAGATTTTCAATACAAAAGAATGGAAAATATTTCAAAAACAAAAGCATTTGTATAAATAAAAATAACATTTTATATATTTATCTATACAAATAAGAGGAACCAACATAAACGATGACAAAACTTGGAGAATTTTTAGCGAAGAAATCTGTAAACAAAGCCCAGATTGCCCGAAAAACAGGACTTAGTAAAGCCCGCATCAATGAATTGACCATGACCGAGACATCGAAATTACGGCTGGATGAAATGTACCTTATCGCCCTCGCCATCGATACCGATCCCGCGAAAATGATGTACGAGCTCTGCGATCATCTGCAGCTCAAAGAAATAGAACAATAAGCCAGCCTTCCAGCCCATTTCGATTTGTCTGTACGATACCGAACGGAAACTGTTCAAAATCGTACAGGCAAATTGGAAACAACCAAACAGAAACTCACTAAAAAACAAACACTTACAATTATGGCAACGCTATTGAATGAGGTCTAGCTGTCTATTTGTTTTAATCACGGTCGATCGGACCTTAATATGGTTTCTGCTATGGTAAGCAACAATTTCAAAATCGCCTGGCGTAGTATGGCAAAAAATAAGCTCTATTCTTTTATAAAGATTGGAGGTTTTGCGTTTAGTATTGCGATCTGTATTCTCATTGTACTTTATATCAAAAGTGAGACAAGTTATAATAAATTTTATCCCGATATGGATCGGACTTATCGGCTCGTCGTACAGCTTCCGATTGAGGGCAAAATCCAGCGTTGGGTATCCCTATCTGCTCCCGTAGCTCCTACACTGAAAGCTGAGATTCCCACGATAGAACAGTCGGGGCGCGTGCTTCCCAATCCTTTATTCGGCGCGGGCAGCAATCAGCTGTCCCTCAATGATAATCCTGAAAGCTTTCACGATGATGGGTTTGTCTACGTTGATCAATCCATTTTGGATATGTTCCCCATGCCTATGGTTTTCGGGAAACTTGCGCATGCCCTGGATAACCCAATACGATAGTCATTACCAGAAGTAAAGCCGCGAAATATTTCAAAAATGATCCCGTCGGGCAGACCATTTACCTGAACAACAACAAATCCAAAGCGTATACCGTCACCGGCGTAATCGAAGATATGCCACAAAATTCAACTTTGGCGGGTTACAGCTTCTTTATGTCACTGGCAGGCGATCCATTTTACCCGGGCGAACAGATCCAATGGCTTAATAATAATTATACCGTTTATGTTAAGCTAAGGCCAAATGTGAACCTTGAACAGACAGAGTACGAGATCTTAAGAAACTATAAGGAGCATTATCTACCTGCATATCAAAAATCGGGACGCAAACTCAATCCTCTGTTCAACCAGGCAAAAATCAGGTTACAGAATGCACTTGACATACATCTTAAATCCGCGGATGTGGAGGACGATAAAGTCAGTACCTTAAACCGTGGCGATATCCGCATGGTCTGGACTTTCGCACTCATAGCGTTATTTATTTTATTCATTGCCTGTATCAACTTTGTCAATCTTTCGACAGCTAACGCTGCTACCAGAGCCAAAGAAATTGGTATCCGAAAGACAATTGGATCTACCAGACAAGCGTTGGTAAGGCAATTCTTAACAGAAGCTATATGTTATAGCCTTTTTTCCTTGGTCGCTGGCTTGTTCATTAGCTGGCTGCTGTTGCCCATCTTTAATGATGTCGCCAACAAATCCCTGACCATACCGTGGACTTCGCCTTACTTCTTGCTATCTCTGCTAGGGGCCATACTCTTGATCGGTGGTCTTGCCGGGATCTATCCCGCAATATATCTTTCCCGGTTCAAGCCTATCGAAGCACTGAAAAACAAAACTTCTGGTCCCAAATCATCCATGTTTAGAAATGGTTTGGTGATCTTCCAATTTGCCACCTCCATAACATTAATCATCAGCGCCCTGATCACGAATCAACAGATACGCTACATTCTGGAAAAGGATCTGGGATTCAACAAGGAGCAGGTCATTGTACTACATGGCGCCGGAACGTTGTCCAACAAGATAGCCAGTCTTAAAAATGAACTAAAGTCCATAGCTAATGTTACTTCCGTATCAACAGGAGATTTTCTTCCTGTACCTATCGACGGTGCCAAAAGAAATGGCAACCCCTTCTGGAAAGAAGGCCGTCGCGAGCTGGATATGGCCATTCAGGGGCAATTTTGGGAAATAGATACTGATTATATGACCACATTCGGACTGAAATTGTCAAAGGGCCGGAATTTTGATCCTCAGATGAGCTCGGATAGTACTGCTGTCATCATCAATCAAAAATTGGCCGACGATCTAGGTTTGAAAAATCCCATCGGTGCAAAGATCACCAACGGTAGTACCTGGACCGTGATTGGTGTAGTCGATAATTTTATTTTTGAATCGTTAAAAGGTCAGGGTTTTAGTGGACTCGGCATGGTGCTGCGTGGACAGCCTTCCATAATAGCTATCAAGGTAAAACCAGAACAACTGAAACAGACCTTGACGGAAATAACAGCCGCTTGGCACAGATTTGTACCAAATCAGAACATCAATTATACTTTCCTTGACGAAGGCTTTGAAAGTCTGTACAAGGACGTGGAACGTGCAAAAAATATCTTTTCCTGTTTTGCTGTCATCGCCATCTTTGTGGCGTCACTCGGGCTTTTCGGCCTTGCTACATATGTGACGCAGCAGCGTACAAAAGAAATCGGTGTAAGAAAAATTCTTGGTGCCAGCTCATTTAGACTTCTGAAACTGCTCTCCGGAGACTTCATAAAATTGGTGTTTGTAGCCCTGGTCATCGCTTCACCTGTTGCATGGTGGGCGATGAACCAATGGCTTACAGATTTTAATTATCGCATACATATCAATTGGCTTTACTTTATATTAGCGGGTATAAGCGCCATCCTGATCGCCCTCGTTACCATTAGCTATCAGACGTGGAAAGTCATCCGTGCCAATCCAGTAGACAGCCTAAGAGATGAATAGGTAAATTACCTTGCCCGTATGTTCGATGTCTGTATGTTCGATTATGAGCGAAAACTGTTCGTAATCGAACACACAATAATAAAACAACAATATAAATCATTCATAATAAAATAATTACAACAATGGCAAGGGGATTGTAGTTCAAGAACAAAAACGGTAAAAAGTGCAGTAACAGAAATTAGGTAAACAGAGACCCAATAGCTTGGCAGACTATAGCAGTGACAAACAGGGTGTCAAAACAAATATCTCAATACTAGAAAATGATACAACTAAAAAATTTATTCAAGTGGTATAACGTAGGTGGTACACGCTCATTTGTCCTCAAAGATGTAAGCTTAGATATCGCTGAAGGTGATTTTATCTCCATCATGGGGCCTTCAGGTTCGGGAAAATCGACCTTGCTGAATATTATCGGTATGCTAGATGAACCCGACGAGGGCGATTACTACTTCATGGGAGAGAATGTACTGGAAATGAAGGCAAAAAAAAGAACACAGCTTTATCAGACACATATTGGTTATGTATTTCAGGCCTACCACCTTCTGGATGAGTTGACAGTCTATGAAAATATAGAAACACCACTGATTTATAAGAATATTTCCGGTAAGGAAAGAAAAGCCATTGTAGCGGATATGTTGGACCGTTTCGGCATCGTCGGCAAGAAAGATCTATTTCCCGCCCAATTGTCCGGCGGTCAGCAGCAGATCGTAGGCATCGCCCGTGCCTTGGCGGGATCGCCAAAATTACTGCTGGCGGATGAGCCTACAGGCAATCTCAATTCCAAACAGGGCGAAGAAATCATGGATCTCTTTAAACAGCTCAACGAGGATGGTGTCACCATTATACAAGTCACTCATTCTGAAAAAAATGCCGAATACGGAAAAAAGATCGTTAATATGCTGGATGGGCAGCTCAAATAACTGAATGCCAAATTAACCTGGATATCCCTACTTAGTAACTGACTACAGTAGGGATTTTTTCTGCTCATTTGTCAAATCAATTTTATAAATTCGTTATGATGAATGAGAGAGAGTTGAAATCGCTAATATCATTGTTGGACGACACCGACCAACAGATTATTCAGGAAGTGGAACATCGATTAAAAAGCCAGGGACCTGAGATCGTACCTTATTTGGAAAAATTCTGGGAATCAAGCTTTGATCCAAAAGTACAAGGACGGCTGGAAAACATTATTCATGAGATTCAGTTTGATCAGACCAAAAATGAGCTGCAAATCTGGAACCTAAGCAATTCATTCAATCTCCTGGAGGGATTGATCATCCTCAATAACTATCAATACCCTTCTTATGAAGACCATAAAATAGTGCTGACCATAGAGGATCTCAAGACGGAAGTCTGGCGCGGTCTGCAATATGATATGAGTCCACTGGAAAAAGTGAATCTGATCAACCATGTACTCTTTGGCTCTTTTGGGCTATCAGGTAATACAAAAGACTACCATCACCCACAAAATTCTTATATTGGACAGGTACTCGATACCAAACAGGGCAATCCCCTCACCTTATCCTGCATCTACAGTATTATTGCGCAGAAATTAGACATTCCTATTTATGGCATCAATCTGCCCAAACATTTTATTCTAGCTTACATGGATGCGGATGAGGAAGGTCATGAGGAGGTCCTATTTTATATCAACGCTTTCAACCGTGGGCAGGTCATGCAAAAAAGCGATGTGCATTCATTTTTAAAGCAGCTGAACCTCACTCCCGATCGGGAGTTTACCTATCCCTGCGATAACGTGACGATTATCAGGCGCGCACTTCGGAACCTGATGTCTGCTTACGAAGAACACGAAAGTGCAAGCAAGCAACAGGAAATCAGAGAGCTGTTCGAATTGCTTGCTTAAAAGTGATTAGTTACCGAAGTTGGTCGCAGATCGGGCATCCAGGAAGATATAACTTGGGGTCAGGTTGTTATAAATTTGTGTGAGATCCGGTTTCGCGTCCCCCTGATCAGTCAGCAAAAAGCGCGAAATCTTTTTGGTAGATCGGTCAGAAACGTAGAAATACTTTCCCTCCTCTACACGGTCGTCAATCCCAACGCTTTGTGGCTGTACCAATCCCGTTTGCCCGCCGCTAATGATTTTATCCGGGGTCACCTCTTTTTCGGATGCTCCTCCAGGTTTGAATACGTTGTCAGGATCATTAAAAAACAGCACCTCACCAACCGCACTACCTCCCGAACCGCTAAAAGTTGTTACGGCCAATAATTTACGTTGGGGAGCATAGGCTATGGAACCCAGATTAGCTTTATTACCCGCTATATATACCTTTAACGCTGGCGCAAATTTCTCTGCATTCACAATGGTATCCCTGGGCCGGTCAATTAATTCTTGCTTCAAATTGGTGTAAACAGCAAATCCAGCTCCTTTGTTTGAGCCGTCGTTGTTAAATCCAACCAATAGATAGGGTTCGTTGCTGCCGTTACCTCTCAAAAGAACCATCGAAGTGGGACGGATCGCCCCCAGGTTAATTTGCTTATCAATGATTTTGGCTCCTCCTCTTGACCCCGTCTTACCCGTAGGCCTACTTATCGCATATAAGCTTGAATTAGTACCATTGTTGGTCGCTGCTAACAGAAAATCCGAATTTGCCGGCGCACTTCCTGTACCTGTGGACTGCGAGAAAAGGTAATAAGCCAGCCCCCTTACGTTCCTAAAACCTGTAAATCCAATATTACCGGAAGTGCCGGGGATGCCATAAATATCATTTTGGAAGGGGATGACACGAAGGAAGGTATCCTGCAGGACGGCATCATTGGCGCTCGCCTGAAAAATCGCTTTCACCCGCGGGTCAAATGTCACCGGTCCCCCGCCTTTGGATGGTGAAAGATATTGATAAATATTGGTGAGACTCGTTGTATCCGCCGGATCCACGATCATGAGGTTCTTAATGCTGGACTCCCCTCCATCCTGATAGTCCTGAAAAGAGACATACAACCTCGAAATAAGGGTTTGCCGACCACTGTCATCCGGCTCATCATCCAGTTTTTTACAGGAGACAAATCCTACCAAGCTGACAAATAATACAATAACACAGGAGTGAAGCGAAAATTTCATATATTTTTATCTAAATAGCTTATTGCGTTAAACATACAAATCTACTAATATATGAAGAATATCAATGCATTTATATGATTCTTTTGGCCTGTTGCCCTAACATCTAAAACGGAAAGATTTGCCATTTCGCTACTTTTTGATTAAAATTGCCTTTGATTTTGATATCACTTACGATTATGGAAAATAAGGAATTTGTACGGGAGAAGCTAGCATTACCAGGAGAGGGCAAGAAATTGTTGCTGCACTCCTGCTGTGCGCCTTGTTCCGGAGAGGTGATGGAAGCACTGATCGCTTCAGATATCGACTTTACGATTTATTTTTACAATCCTAATATTCATCCGCGCAAAGAGTACGATCTGCGCAAAGAAGAGAATATCCGGTTTGCCAACAAACATAATATACCATTTATTGATGCAGACTACGATGTAGACCATTGGTTTGAACTGGCTAAAGGTATGGAACACGAACCTGAAAGAGGCATCCGCTGCACCATGTGTTTTGATATGCGTTTTGAAAAGACCGCAGAATACGCCGCAGCAAATGGCTTTGATGTCATTTCAAGCTCGCTGGGTATTTCACGCTGGAAAAATATGGAACAGATCAATGACTGTGGATTACGGGCTGCTTCACGCCATGAAGGTATGGAATACTGGACTTTCAATTGGCGAAAAAAAGGAGGCTCGGCACGCATGCTGGAAATATCCAAAAAAGAAAAATTCTATATGCAAGAATATTGCGGCTGTGCATATTCCCTTCGCGACACCAATAAATGGCGAATGGCAAATGGTCGGGAAAAGATAGAGTTAGGCAAAAATTACTATGAATAAGCCACGCTATTGGAATGTATGAAACATTGAGCGGGAATATTTAAAAAAATATTTCTATTCTAATGAATTTATACATACCTTTGCAGGCTCAAATGCAAGATTGTGAAACATCTAAAACAATACAGAATTCCCTTTTCGGGGCTCAACGCTGGAAAGCACAATTTTGAGTTTGACATTACTAAAAAGTTCTTTGACTGCTACGAACATTCGATTGTAAAAGATGGCAATCTTAAGGTAGAAGTGGAGTTGCAAAAGCAGGAAAATCTATTGATTTTGCACTTCGATATCCAGGGTGAGATTCAGTTGACCTGCGACACCTGCCTTAGAGAATTTATGTCACCTGTTTCAATTCAGGAGCGCATATTGGTCAAATTCACGGACGAAGACTGGACAGACAATACCGAAGAGGTGCTGATCCTGTCAAAAAACGATCATGAATTGGATATCGCCGAGTTGCTGTATGAGTATATCAACCTGGCTGTCCCCTATATCGTCAAATGTGAAGAGCAAGGGCAAGGCATACAGTGTGATCCTGAAATGCTGGCTTTATTTAGCAGTGAGCCGGGTTCAGAAGAACACAATGAAGAAGAAATTATCGACCCACGTTGGGAAGCATTGAGAAATATTAAAAATAACTAAAAACAAAAATACGAGATGGCACATCCAAAACGTAAAACTTCTAAATCAAGAAGAGACAAGAGAAGAACACATTATAAAGCCGAAAGACCGAGCTTGACAGTATGTAAAGAAACTGGCGCGGTTCATTTACCTCACCGCGCATACACTGTAGACGGCAATCTGTACTACAACGGTAAATTAATCATTGAAAATACAGCTGTTGTCTAAGGTAAACCTTTCATAACACCAAAACATCCCAAACAAGCAATATTTTAGAAATTTGCTTCATTTTGGGATGTTTTTTGCGTATTATTGATTTACTAAATAATAACGGATGAAGATTGGTTTAGATATTTTAGGAGGAGATTATGCTCCTAAAGCGACGATAACAGGTGCTATCGAGGCACAAAAACAGCTTACTGGAGACCAAAAAATAGTCCTTTTTGGTAATACTGAAGAGACTAAACAACTTATCGATCAAGCCGGAGGAAATTCATCTGACTTCGAATATGTGGACGCTCCAGAAGCCATTGCAATGGGTGAACATCCTACCAAAGCAATTACACAAAAGCCCAACTCAAGCATTGCGAAGGGATTTGAATATTTAAAAAACAAAGAAATCGACTCATTCGCATCTGCTGGCAATACCGGAGCCATGCTTGTAGGTTCGATGTTTAGCGTTAAAGCTATTCCCGGGGTGCTCCGCCCTGCCATAGCAACAATTGTCCCAAAATTGAAATCTGGTTTCGGAATCTTGCTGGATGTCGGCGCAAATGCAGACTGCAAACCCGAGATGCTGAACCAATTTGCAATTTTAGGAAGTCTTTTTGCCCAACATGTATTCAACGTATCCAATCCTAAAGTAGGATTATTGAATATCGGAGAAGAAGAAGAAAAAGGAAACATCCTAACAACCTCTACCTACCCCCTACTTAAAGCCAACGACAAGATTAACTTTATCGGAAATGCTGAAGGCCGTGATCTGTTCAGTGATCATGCCGACGTTTATGTCTGTGATGGATTTACAGGCAACGTCGTGTTAAAACTGGCAGAATCATTTTATGTAGTGACCCTCAAAAAAGGTTTTAAAGATGATTTCTTTGACCGATTCAACTACGAACAGTACGGTGGAAGTCCAATCTTGGGAGTGAATGCTCCTGTCATTATTGGTCATGGCATTTCAACGCCAGAGGCCATTAAAAATATGGTTTTATTTTCAAGAGATATGATCGAGTCGAAATTCATTGACAGCATCAGATCCATTTTCAATTAGAATATTTATGTCAAAGATTCACGCCGCAATTACGGCTGTACATGGTTACGTTCCGGATTACATCCTGACCAACAAAGAATTGGAAACTATGGTCGATACCAACGATGAGTGGATTGTATCGCGAACTGGAATCAAAGAGAGACGCATCTTAAAGGGCGAAGGGCTTGCTACATCTGATCTTGCTGTACCAGCCGTTCAGGGGTTATTGAAAAAGAGGGGAATTGATGCGACAGAGATCGATTTAATTATTTTTTGTACCAGTACACCGGATATGCTATTTCCGGCTACAGCCAACATCCTTGCGGATAAAATCGGTGCCACCAACGCCTGGGGATTTGACTTGCAGGCAGCCTGCTCTGGCTTCTTGTTCGGTCTGAATACGGGAACTCAGTTTATCACCGCCGGTACTCATAAAAAAGTTCTTGTAGTGGGCGCCGACAAAATGTCGTCCGTGATCAACTATCAGGACCGCAATACCTGTATCCTTTTTGGAGATGGCTGCGGCTGCGTCTTGCTGGAACCGAATGAAGAAGGTTTGGGTATTCAAGACGCCATTCTAAAGACAGATGGTTCCGGAGGGCAATACCTCAACATTAAAGGTGGCGGCTCACTCAATCCAGCAACACATGCAACTGTAGATGCCGGTCTACATTACGCTTATCAGGAAGGGCGTACAGTTTTCAAATTTGCCGTCACTAATATGGCGGATGTCGCGCATGAAGTGATGGTAAAAAATAACCTGAAATCTGAAGACATTGCCTGGCTGGTTCCACATCAGGCCAATAAACGTATCATTGACGCTACTGCTGAACGTGTGGGGCTTCCGGAAGAAAAAGTCATGGTCAATATCCAAAAGTATGGAAATACAACCAGTGGAACTATTCCCCTATGTCTATGGGAATGGGAATCCCAACTGAAAAAAGGAGACAACTTAATCCTGGCCGCTTTTGGAGGTGGCTTTACCTGGGGATCCATCTATTTAAAATGGGCATATTAATTATCCCATTTTTTCGCATAATTTATTACTTTTGACAGTTAGAATTTTTAGAAACAAACAAAACCTACAATACTATGGGTATGGATATCAAACAAATTCAGGACTTGATTAAATTCGTTTCAAAATCAGGTGTGAATGAAGTCTCGATTGAAGAGCAAGATTTTAAAATTACAATAAAGACAAATCAGGAGCCTACTTATGTAACCGCAACAGTTCCCGCCGTGGCTCCAGTTGCAGCACCTCAGGTAGCGCAGGCTGCAGCTCCAGCACCTGCAGCAACGCCTGCCGCTCCTGCTCCGGCTAATAACGAAGCGAACCTTATTACCATCAAATCACCTATGATCGGTACCTTTTACCGTTCTGCTGGTCCCGGCAAGCCTTCTTTCGTCAATGTTGGTGACGATATCAATACAGGATCTGTATTATGTATTGTTGAAGCAATGAAATTGTTCAACGAAATTGAATCTGAAGTTTCTGGTAAAATCGTTAAGATTTTGGTAGACGATGCTCAACCTGTTGAGTTCGATCAACCATTATTCTTAGTCGAGCCTAAGTAGTTTACAATAACGTAAATGAATACCATGTAGCCTACAAAGGGCTACATTTTAGCAAATTTCATAATTCAAGACAATGTTTAAAAAAATATTAATTGCAAACAGGGGTGAAATCGCCCTGCGCATTATTCGTACCTGCCGCGAGATGGGTATCAAAAGTGTGGCAGTATACTCGACCGCTGACAGAGATAGCTTACACGTTAGATTTGCGGACGAGGCAGTTTGTATTGGCCCCCCTCCAAGTAAAGATTCTTACTTAAACATTCCGAATATTATATCCGCAGCTGAACTTACAAATGCAGATGCGATTCACCCGGGATATGGTTTCCTATCGGAGAATGCACGATTCTCCGCAATCTGTGCAGAATATGGTATCAAGTTTATTGGTGCCACTGCTGAGCAGATTGAAAAAATGGGTGATAAATCACAGGCTAAAGATACGATGAAGAAGGCCGGTGTACCCACCGTCCCAGGATCTGAAGGTCTGATTTCCAATGTAAAGGAAGGTATCGCTCTCGCCAAAGAGATCGGCTACCCTGTAATTATCAAAGCGACTGCCGGTGGTGGTGGCCGTGGTATGCGCATCATCTGGAAAGACGAAGAATTTGAGCCAGCTTGGGATTCTGCCCGTGTAGAAGCTGCTGCTGCATTCGGCAATGATGGTATTTACCTTGAAAAATATGTCGAAGAACCACGTCACATCGAGTTCCAGATTGTCGGTGACCAGTTCGGCACGGTATGTCATTTATCTGAACGCGATTGCTCTATCCAACGCCGTCATCAAAAATTGATCGAGGAGTCGCCTTCTCCATTCATGACCCCCGAACTAAGAGCTGCAATGGGTGAAGCAGCAATTAAAGGTGCTCAAGCCGTGAACTACGAGGGTGCCGGTACAATCGAATTTCTGGTTGACAAACACCGTAACTTCTACTTTATGGAGATGAACACCCGTATCCAGGTGGAGCACCCTGTAACCGAAGAAGTGATCAACTTCGACTTAATCAAAGAACAAATTAAGGTTGCAGCCGGAATACCGATCTCGGGAAAGAATTACGAGCCGCAAATGCATGCAATCGAATGCCGGATCAACGCCGAAGATCCATTCAACAACTTCCGCCCTTCATCGGGTAAAATCACCAATTTCCACTCACCGGGCGGTCATGGTGTACGGGTAGACACACACGTCTACTCAGGCTATACAATCCCACCCAATTACGACTCCATGATTGCGAAGCTGATCTGTGTCGCACAGACCCGTGAAGAAGCGATCTGCACCATGGAACGTGCGTTGAGCGAGTTTGTGATCGAAGGAATCAAAACAACCATTCCTTTACACCTGAGATTGATGCGTGATCCTAACTTCAGAGCCGGCAATTTCACGACGAAGTTTATGGAAACATTTGACCTAACAGAATATCCTGTAGAAGATTAAATAAAATTATCTTTACACGTATAAAAAATACCATTCTTTACAATAAGAATGGTATTTTTGTTTTCAAACAATTTTTATGAGTACACCAAATTCGAAAGATCTAATACAAGCTATCAAAAATAAAGGGAAGAATATAGAAGCGGAGATGTCTTTCTTTGACCATCTTGAAGTATTGAGATGGCATTTGGTCCGTTCAGCAATTGCCATCTGTATTTTTGCGGGCATTGCTTTTACATTCTATGATTTTGTATTCAACGACATCATTATGGGGCCAAAAAATCTGGATTTTTGGACCTACCGTATGATGTGCAAAGCCGCAGATGCTTTTAATCTGGCTGACTTCTGTGTTAAGAAAATACCGTTCAATATCATCAATACAGAATTGGCGGGCCAATTTATGCTTCAGATCAACTCCTGTCTATTGATGGCTTTGATGATGGGCTTCCCCTATCTCCTATTTGAAATCTGGTTATTTGTAAAACCTGCTTTGACAGATATCGAGAGACGCTCTGCACGCGGATTCGTTTTCTACTCTACCGTGCTGTTCCTCCTAGGCGCGCTTTTCGGATACTTTATTGTCGTACCATTGTCCATCAACTTTTTGGCAAACGTGTCTTTGAGCGATGAGATCGTCAATCAGATTACCATTGACAACTATCTCTCTACCATTGCAACGCTGACTTTAGGCTGTGGAATCGTGTTCTTGCTTCCGATCCTCGTATTTATCCTTTCCAAGATAGGAATTATGACACCTGAATTTATGCGTGCCAGCCGCCGTTATGCTACGGTTATTATCCTCGTCATCGCAGCAGTCATTACACCTTCGGCAGATATTATCACCATGCTTACAGTCGCAGCACCTATGTTCCTGCTCTACGAAGTCAGTATCATGGTATCAGCCGATGTCAAAAGAAAAAAATTAGCACAAGAAAAATAAAATACAATAAAAATGAGCACCGTAAAGAAAATTGCAATTGGAAGTGATCACGCTGGTTTTGAATATAAGACCGCATTGGTAGACTTTTTGAAAGAATTAGGGTATGAAGTAACGGATTTTGGTACCAACACTGCGGATTCAGTTGATTATCCAGACTTTGCGCACCCAGTTGCTTCTGCTGTGGAAAACAAAACAGCTGACGCGGGTGTCTTGATCTGTGGCAGTGCCAACGGTGTTGCCATCACGGCCAATAAACATCAGAATATTCGTGCAGCCATCTGCTGGCTGGAGGAAATTGCAGCTTTGGCCCGCCAGCACAACGATGCAAACGTTGTCTGTATTCCTGCACGCTTTATCGATCTGGATCTAGCTAAGAAAATCACTTCAACATTTATGACAACGGACTTCGAAGGTGGACGCCACGCAAACCGTGTCAACAAAATTGCTTGTAGCTGATAACAAATTAACATATTTTAAGAAGCGGATGAAAGACGAAATATACTTTTCATCCGCTTTTTTAGTTATATTGTGTACGAACTGATAGTTGTCATACCGATTACGGTTAGGCTGCCGGACGGCAAATTTAAAAGTGGCTAAAGCCTGACAAGCGATGTGACGCTGCATGTCACCTATATATGAGAAAATAAACAGTGCATATGGATTGATCTGAGGCTATCAGCCCCAAAGAGTCCAGAAGCGATATGAAAATAGACAGATGAAGAAGATATACAACCTATTTTGGATTGCATTCTCCCTGATGAGCTGTGCAAAGGCGCAAGACGTAAATACCAGCTACGCCAATGAAATTACAGTTGAATCGACACAGAAACACCTCCGGACACTCGCTTCCGTAGATTTTGAAGGACGTGGAACCGGGCAGAAAGGGGGCCAGCTGGCGGCAGATTATATTGCGAACGAGTTCAAAAAATATGGCCTTTCGGCTCCTGTCAATGGATCATATTTCCAGCCGCTGCAACTGATTCACAATAGTTTTAAAGTTAGGCAATTTAAGATCAATGATAAGCCCTTTCAACACGGGAAGGACATCTTTGTGATCGGCAATAACGAAAACAAACTTTTTGAAAGCCATGAAATTCTCTTCATTGGCTACGGCATAGACGATCCCAAGTACTCAGACATTGCGGGACTGGACCTTGCCAATAAAATTGTCCTGTTACTTAATGAGAATGAACCTACCGATGACAAAGGGAATTCTTGGATCACCGGCAAAAAGACACCTTCCGAATGGTCTACAAGCCGAAATAAAAAGATCAAAGAGATTTTAAAAAAGAAACCAAAACTTGTGCTGGCCATCAATAGCCAACTTGGCGAATTATTGGAACAAGCGGGAGACCGGGCGACTGAAGGCCGTTATAATCTGGCTGTAGACCAGCCTGCACCCGAAACCTCACCGATGATACCGGTGGTCAATATAACTGATCACACGGCCAATTACATTCTCAATCTTGCACGAACGAATCTCGCCGCCGTAGTTGGCAAGATTAACCGCTCTGGCCAGCCCAGCTCCTTTGCTATCACTACTAGTTTTAAAGCAGAATTTGGCACCAACGCAGCAACATTGTCGGATCCTAATGTACTGGGTTACCTCGAAGGGACGGACAAGAAGGATGAACTCCTTGTCATCGGAGGCCACTACGACCATGACGGCAAAGACTCCAAAGGGAACATATTCTTTGGTGCCGATGATAACGCTTCGGGTACCACCGCAGTACTCGAACTGGCGCGTACCTTCGCCAGTGCTAAGGCGGCTGGCAAAGGACCAAGACGGAGTATCCTGTTTATTACCTATGCTGCTGAGGAGAAAGGTCTGCTAGGCTCCAAATTCTATACCGAGAATCCGATATTCCCACTGTCCAGTACGGTAGCCTGTATCAATATCGACATGATCGGCCGTGTGGATGATAAGCACCTTCATGGAAACCATGACTATATACATGCTATAGGTTCAGACAAATTAAGTTCGGAGCTCTATCAAATCAACAAAAATGAAAATGATAGACATACCAAGCTGGAAATAGATTATATGTATGATAATCCAAAAGATCCGATGCGCTTATACTACCGTTCGGACCACTATAATTTTGCAAAAAAAGGCATCCCGTCGATTTTCTATTTTTCAGGCTTACATCCCGATTATCACACTCCGGCTGATACCTATGACAAAATCGATTTTCCATTGATGGTGAAGCGTGAGAAGCTGATCTTCTATACGGCATGGGAGATCGCAAATAGAGATCAGCGGTTAGTCATTGATAGCAATAAAGAATAAAAATAGTTTTACATGGAACAAAAAAGGTCGAGTAAAAAAAACAGTTTTACTCGGCCTTTTTTGATTTTAGAAAAAAATTTACACTTACCACGGATACAAACGGCCTGCTTGTTAAACTTTGTTAAAGTTACTTTATGGAGGCCAGCCTGCTTTTTGTTGATGCTATTAATTCGTATTATTGAAACACATAATTTTACTAATCAAGCAGCCATTGTAACCTTTATGAAAATACCATTTATTTTCTGTTTTCTGTTTCTATTAACCACGGCCGGTTTTTCTCAAACGAAAGGAAAAGCAGTAGGAACTGTACTATCAGCGACTGGTGAAGCGCTCGAAAAAGCGACAGTCACTGTAATTGCACCTAAAGATTCCGCTGTCATCTCCTATTTATTGACAGATGCCAAAGGCAGCTTTGAATTTGTTAGATTACCTGCAGAAACGGATCTTATTTTGATTGTTTCACATATCAATGCATCTGCTTATAGTCAGCATTTTACGATCCATAACAGCGTACACAACTTTGGTCAGTTGAAGCTCGCTGCCAAGAGCCTGAATGAAGTCGTCGTCAATGTGCTCCCTCCAGTCCGGATGAATAAAGATACCTTGGAATACAACACAAATTTCTTTAAAACGAGGCCAAATGCTAATGTCGAAGAACTGATCAAACAGTTACCCGGCTTACAGGTTAATATGGACGGGACCATTTATTATCAGGGAAAGGAAGTGTCGAAAGTAAAGGTCAACGACAAAGATTTTTTCTCCTCGGATGTGCGCATTGCTACACGCAATCTAGATGCCTCTTTAATAAAAACTGTTCAGGTTTTTCGTGACAAAGGGGAATCAAAGATCAATGTGGAAGATGAAGAAAAACTGCCTATAATCATTAATCTCAAAGTCAAAAAGGAATTTCTAAAAGCCAGTTTTGGTAAAGTTTACGGAAGCGGAGGTACCCGGGATCGTTACGAGGCTGGAGCACTATTTAATACTTTTCGGGATACACTGCAACTGAGTTTCCTGGCATTTGGGAACAATATCAACCGGCAAAGTTTTGATTACAGTGAACTGAGTGAGCAAGGTGGGCTTAATCGGGCCGAACACTATGGTTTTGATAGCTTCGGCGGACGCAATTATTCCGGCAAAGCCAATGATATCGGTGCAGGAGTCAATCTGAATAACGACTGGGGAAAGAAGACGAAACTCAATATCATGTACATATTTAAGCATAACAATTCCGAAAATGCCAACGAGTCCAATCAGGTTGCCCGATACGATACAATTGAACAATTTAGCTCCAGCCGTTACCAGCAGCAAAAAAAACAGTTTACCCATAATCTTAAGTCTCTTTTCCGGCATCGCATCGATACAACGGCTTATTTCGAATTTACACCAAGCATTAAAGTGAACCGCGAACGCCAATATGCACATTCCCTTTCATCGGTTACTACAAAACAGGACAGTATCAATAGGTCAGCAGCAGATGGAGATTCAAAGGAGACTCAATTTAGCTATTCACATGGTTTTTACTTCGAAAAACAACTCAGCAAGGAGCATAGTTTTTCTTTTCGCAACAATATCGATTATAGTAATAACAGCTCCGATGGAATTAGTGACCAGAACAGCACCATCTACAACAGTCCTAATCCAGAGACCAAACTATGGGTAAGTCAAGGCGAAGGGTCTAAATCCAATGCGATCAACTCAACCGCCACCTACGTCAACAAAAGCATAGAAAAACTCAATTTTAGTGTATTCTTTGCGTTTAATACCAGCAACAGGTCCCAGACAGAATCCATATATTTCGACCGGGATAACAATGGAAAGGTGCATGGCAGCAATCTTGAAAATAGTTTTGATTACAATTTCCGGGAATACATATCCAGTATCAAGTTTTATTGGAAACCCATCAAGGATATCTTTGTCGACATAGGAACGGCCTATGCTGTAAAAAATGATCACTTTGACCTTAAGAAACTGGAAGAAAACAGAAATTTTAAAAATGGATACTGGCTACCGAATGTCACCTTCCGTTATAAGAATTTGTCTTTGCTGTGGCAGAAAAATTTACAATCTCCGTCCCCTAATGGGGTTCAAACCGTTGAAAGTAATTTAAATCCCTTGTATACAAGATTACAATCATTTATTTTCGACAATGTCGAAACTCAAAATATCAACTTTTCCTTTTATACCTATACATCGAAAATACAACTGCATCTGGGCGCTAATATCAATTATGAAAATAAAAGCATCGGATCCAGAAGCTGGCGTGATTTAAAAACTGGACAATATACGGTTCAGTCCTATCTGGCAGATTCAAAATATAATTCCTCGGTCTACAATTATTTTAGATATAGTTTTAGGGCTGGGGAGAACTGGAGCTTCTATCTGTCACAGAACAGCAGTGTGTATAACTATGAAAATTATGAATCTATCAATGATGTGGATAATAAAACCAATACACTTGGAATGAATTTCACACAGGAATTTTCGGTGACCTGGAAAAATCTGATCGGGATACAACCCAAATATACCTACAGCAGAAATAAGAATATGAATTCCGTCAAGGATAACCCTGATTTTATAGAAACGACCTATTCCACCCATCGTATTGGCGCTGGAATCAATATCTATCCGATCAAGGGTTTCTCTTTAGAGACGTCCTACGCGTTGGATAATCGGGCGAGTGGGTTAAGCGGACGAAGAAACTATCATATCCTGAACGCCTCCGTTTACTATACAATGAAAAATAATTCGCAGCTAAAACTAACAGGCTTTGATATCTTGAATCAGAATACACAGAATTATTGGGGAAGCCAGGGCAACGCTACCTATTTCGGAAATTCAATGACTTTAAAACAGTATTTTATGCTCGGGTATATTTACAAGTTCAATCGCATAAAAACTAAGTGAAAAATCGGTTTTTGCGCTGCTAGATAGAACATTTTATCTGGACTTATTGTTATCTTTAAGATAAAAGAGGTTTAATTTATGGCGTTTGTAGACTACTATAAAGTGCTTGGCATTGATAAAACTGCTTCGGCGGATGATATCAAAAAAGCATACCGAAAATTAGCACGTAAATATCATCCGGATGTCAATCCCAATGACAACGAGGCGAAGCAACGTTTTCAGGAAATCAATGAAGCAAATGAAGTGCTGTCTGATCCTGAGAAGCGCAAAAAATACGATCAGTACGGCGAACATTGGCAGCATGGCGAAGAATACGAAAAAGCGCAGCAGCAGTATCGTAATGCCCAATCTTCTGGCGGCAATCCATTTGGCTCCGGTGGCAATCCCTTTGGCGGAAGTGGCTCGTACGAATATACAGGCAACTTCGATGATGGCCAATTTTCCGATTTCTTTGAACAGATGTTTGGCAGCCGGCGTGGCGGCGGCAGGCAGAGCACGTTCAGGGGTCAGGATTTTAATGCCGAATTGACGCTGTCCCAGCAACAAGCCTATACTACCCATCAGCAGACCTTTAGTATAAATGGTAAAAGCATCCGTATAACTATTCATGCAGGTGTGGAAGATGGCCAGAAGATCAAATTAAAAGGCTACGGGGCCGAGGGAATCAATGGAGGCCCAAAAGGAGACCTTTACATCACGATGAACATTACGCCAGACCCAAACTTCAGACGCCAGGGCAATGATCTCTATACTTCTCTGGATGTGGATCTGTATACCGCAATACTAGGGGGCGAGGCTACATTGGATACCTATGGAGGCAAAATCAAACTGAAAATAAAACCCGAAAGCCAAAACGGTTCCAGAATGCGGCTCAGAGGAAAAGGATTTCCCGTATATCGCAAAGAAGGCGAGTTCGGCGATCTCTACGTGACATTGAATATCAAAATGCCTGGCAATTTATCAGATCAAGAGAGGGCATTATTTCAACAATTAAAGGATTTAAAACATTAGTCTATGGAAACGACTCTGATAAAAGTCATCGACTTCTGTCAATCCAGGAAAGTGGAAACCACTTTCCTGCAGACAATGGAAGAATATGGACTTATCCATATCATCATACAGCAGGAAGAACAATACATTGACGAAGAAGAGCTCAAAAAACTTGAGCGTTTTTCAAATTTATATTACGAATTGGAAGTAAACCCTCAGGGAATTCAGGTTGCCAGTCACCTGCTGGAGAAAATAGAGCAGCTGCAAAACGAAGTTTTGCAGCTTAAGAATAAATTAAAAGCCCTGGATTACTAGATCCAGGGCTACTTCGCCGACTTTTGGCATCGCCACTAAAATACGATATCCCGTTCCGTATTCACCTTGGCCTGCCAGACGACCCTATCGTCCAGGGTGGTATATAATATTTCATAATCCCCTTTGCAGACGACAAATGACCCACTAAAATCCTTGGGATTCATGAGCCGGTAAACCACCAGCGTTCTCTTTCCGCTGACATTGCCGTAAGCTTTCATCAGCATATAGTCTTCCCGATTGATTTTTTTATCCGGAATCTTATAATCCAAATGCGACCGGCTCCCGTCATCCGGACACAGTATTTCCGTCCGGCTAGGGCTAAACACATAGCGGTTGCGATACATCGCAACATTAGACATCACGATATCTTTTGCCCAATTCAGATCATTGAAATCTGCCGGAAGCAGAAAGATCAGGCTGACCATCTTTTCCTGCCAGAGCCTATCATTAAAAGGAATCACAAAATGCAATACCTTTCGGTCATTTGACGTAGACACCGAATAAAAATAACGTCCCTCCTTATTTTCCTCCCGCTGGAGAACGCTCAGATCCAACAGGTGATTCTTCCGTCCTTTGACATTTGGGTAATTGTTTACCACCGCCAATAGATCATAGTCATATTTACCTTGGAGATGTGCCGTAAATAGCACACTATAGGCTGTATCAGAATAATGTAATTGTTTGAGCAGTTTGCTAAACCTACCCCCTACCTTTGACACGTTCAATGGACTTCTGTTCTGGTTCCAGTTATTCTCCTGAAGGATATCATCCCCCAGAAATACCGTCAGCCCCTTATCGATATTGACAAAATACTCGTCCCCTTCGATCACGTAGCCCTGTGGAACGACGCGGTAAGATTTGCAGGACGATAATACAGATAAAAATACCGCGACATATAATATAAAACACCTTACAATCTTCGACATCTAAATTTTGTTTAAAAGTTATTCGTACGCCCCTTGCCCACTTTTACCCTTTTATTCCCATCATTTATCTTTTTCCTGTACCAAGTTTAACCTGATAGGTAAAGTGTATGCGACACGTACTTTTCTGCCGTTCTGCATTCCCGGTCTCCATTTGCTGGCGCTACGTATCAACCTTAATGCGGCCTTGCCCGTGCCATATCCTAGATCTTTCCCCACTTTAACATGAGACAAGCTACCGTCCTTTTCCACGATAAAGGAGATTTCAATGATACCTTTCACACCTCTTTCCAAAGCAGCTTTGGGATAATCATAATTGTTGGAGATCCATATCATAAACTCTTTCATCCCGCCTATAGGTTCTGGGATTACCTCCAACTGAGTAAAAATTATAGGATCAGCAGCTATGGTATCATGCTGTGCTGGCTTGTCAACGGGGCCTCTCTTAGCTATTTTATCCTTGAGCGAACTCTTTACATTATCTAACGCTCCATCAAGCTTCCGCGCTATGGAACCTGCAGCCGCCTCCGTCCCTTCAAAACCTGCAGTCGCCTGTGTAACTACCGGTACCTCGACCTGGTTAATGGAGCTCTCTACATCGCTCACGAGGCCCTTGGCCCTGCTTGTATTTAAAATAAGCGTCGAACCGGCAATGACCAGCACCATCGGTAGAATAGCGATATATAACAATTTATGCTTTCCCGCTGATCTATTCTTAAATAACATCATGATTCGTTTCTTTAAAAATGATTGATTTGAAAACTCATGCCTGAGTGGCAGCTGATTTGTCCGCAACGCATGAGCCACTAACAGTTCAGCATAAGCAACCTTGTCTGACGAACAGATTTCGTCAGCGATACATTCATGCTGAAACTTTAACTCCTTTTGAAAAAAATATAAAATCGGATTAAACCAGTTGAAAATTTTCAACAGCTCCAACAGAAGCAAATCGTAAGAATGGCCCTGTTCCACATGAACCAGCTCATGCCTTTCGATACTCTTATGATGCGCTAGAGCATGGCCAATGATGATTCTGTTGAAAAATGAAAAACTATGATATCCCTGGCCATCGCACAATTCCCGCAGTACACAAACGATACGTATAAGCAACCACACACAGCTCATCCCCACGCCCATCCAATAAACATAAGTCAGTATCTCCAGCAGATAAACAGGCTGAGTCTTCGATCCATTGATAGCATTGTGCAGATAACCGCCCAAATCCACCATGGGAATCCTATATTCCACCATTTCGCTATCCGGAAGTTCAATAAAAATGCCGATAGGTGCCAACAGCGAAAAAAATAGCATCCCGATCAGATACATCCGGTTCCACTGGAAAAACGTCAGTTTTCGAAAAATCAGCCAATAGAGCATAAAGCTGATGGTCAATGATACATTGACAATCAATAAGTAAATCATAATCAAAAGTTTATAAAAGGGGATTGCTGTTAACTTTTATTGCGCTGAATAATGGATAAGATATCATCCAGTTCCTTCATATCCAGCTTATTCTCTTCCAAAAAATACGATAACATACGTTTTGGCGAATTATCAAAGTAATTGTTCAGCAGCTTGCCCGTAATTCCTTTTTTATATTCCTCTTTTGAAATCTTTGGCAAATACTGGTGGCTTTTGCCAAAAGACTCGTGCGCCACAAAACCCTTGGTTTCGAGAATGCGCACTATCGTTGACACTGTATTGTAAGCTGGTTTAGGCTCGGGCAATCGTTCAATGATATCTTTGACAAATCCCCGCCCCATCTCCCAGAGCTCATGCATAATCTGTTCTTCCGCTTTGGTCAGCTCTTTAAATTCTTCCATAACTCTTTAATAAATACAGTACTGTTGTAATCGATTACAATACAATTGTAAAACTAAAAATTTAGTTTTACAACTATTATTTTAGTTCAAAACACAATACCCTGATTTATTGTCATTTAATTTACAACTAACGCCTTCTATAGCACCATTAGTCATCAAATTTTTTCCTCCGGGAGGCTTTCAGCTGGGATTGCTGTTTCTTGCGGTCCAGTCTCTTTAAAACACTGGAATAGGGAATTTTAGTCTTTTTTCGTGCCTTTTCGGTAACGAGCGCACCTTTCAGTAGCCGCACAAAGCGTTCGACGGCTATTTCCTTATTTCGCTGCTGCGAACGGTCTGTATCAGACTCCAGCTGCAAGATCCCCTCTTTAGTGATGCGGTTCGAAAGTTTCATCATGATCAAAGTCTTCTCTTCCTCCGAAAAGCTAGCAGACTGCCTCACGTTCCATTGCAGCAGCACTTTAGACGAAACCTTGTTGACATGCTGTCCCCCAGCTCCTCCTGATCTCGAAAACTTAAACGTCAGTTCACTTATTATTCCTTCTATATTCATCTTTTCTTAAATTCCGCTTCCATTTCTGTCATTTTTCTCAGCAAAAAACTCAGTTTTTCCACCTGTTCACGTTGCACTTCAATCAGTTCCTGCTCTTTTCTGATGATCAAATGATCGATCTTTTCATGTAGTTCCCGTATCTCAAGTTCGGCTTTGAGGTTGACCATATAATCATTTCGTGCACGTTCCCGGTCTTTATCTTCCTGTCTATTCTGGCTCATCATGATCACCGGCGCCTGTAGAGCAGCCACACAAGATAAAATCAAATTGAGCAAAATAAATGGATAGGGATCAAACCCCTTATTATTTAGCCAATAAATGTTCAAACCGATCCAGACCAGCAAAAATACAACGAAAGAAATAATAAAAGTCCAGCTCCCTCCAAATTCAGCGACTTTGTCTGCAACACGTTCACCTAAAGAAACGGATTCGGGTTTTTCCCGATCAAGACGAGCACTGATCATTTTATTATTTCTAAAGCTCTGTATAACCTGTTGGTCCAGCAAACTCAGCTGCCCGGACTCATCCTTCAGAAATTCAGTGATATAGGCTTCTTTGAACTCGTTGAGCTCGGAGATCGCCATGTACTTGTCCTTGCCGAAAGCCGGATGCTCTTTTTTGATCAGTTTAAAAAGAGGCTGCCTAATGGATGCCCCGGACAAGCGCTGTTCCAAAGGGAACTGCTGTCCAGAAATATCGCTGATGAAATAATCCATATACCACTTAAATGTCTACTTAAAGATAATGCTTTTTAAGTACGCAAAAAATTCACAAAACTATGGCAATTGCTTTTTGTTATTTTAAGCATAAATAACCGAAATTAGCGGCACGAAAAACTAGATATTTCAAAACCGCCAAAGGCATGATATTCTCCTTTCGGCAACACAGTATTGAATAATAACAGGGCATGCCACCCAGACCCATTGAAAGATAATGGATCAGGCATTAAAAACTAAATAGATGAAAATAGGAATTGTTTGTTATCCCACCTTCGGTGGCAGCGGCGTTGTAGCAACCGAATTAGGGAAAGCGCTAGCAGCCAGCGGACATGAGATCCATTTTATAACCTACCGGCAGCCCGCGCGCCTGGATTTCTTTTCCGAAAACCTTTATTACCACGAAGTCGCCGTCTCCCAATATCCGCTTTTTGACTTTTTGCCTTATGAGTCAGCGCTCGCCAGCAAATTGGTCGACGTCGTACGTTTCGAGAAGCTCGATCTGATCCACGTACATTACGCTATCCCCCATGCTTCCGCAGCATTCATGGCAAAACAGATATTGTTAACCACCTACGGGATAAACATTCCCGTTGTGACGACACTGCATGGTACAGATATTACCTTGGTCGGTAAAGACAAAAGCTTTAGTCCTGTGGTTACATTTTCCATCAACCAGTCGGATGGCGTGACGGCCGTTTCGCAAAATCTCAAGGATCAGACACTCCAATATTTTGATATCTCCCGTGATATCAAAGTGATCCCCAACTTCATCGATCTCGACCGATTTAGCAACAAAGACCGATCGCATTTCAAAAAAGCGATCGCTCCGGGCAATGAACGCATATTGGTACATACATCCAACTTTAGGAAAGTAAAGAATACAGAGGATGTCATCCGGATCTTTAAAAAGGTCAACGAAGTCATACCATCCAAGCTGCTGATGGTGGGCGATGGTCCCGAACGTAGAAACGCAGAAGAGCTGTCCAGAGAGCTTGATGTTTGCACAGATGTACGTTTTCTGGGCAAGCAGGATGCCGTAGAAGAAATATTATCTGTCTCAGACCTCTTCCTGATGCCCTCCAGTTCGGAAAGTTTTGGGCTGGCCGCGCTGGAAGCGATGGCCTGCCAAGTGCCCGTGGTCTCGTCCAACACCGGTGGACTGCCCGAATTGAATGAAAATGGCGTAACTGGATTTCTCAGCGATGTGGGAGATGTCAATGATATGGCCAAAAATGCAATCTACATCCTGGAAGATCATGAGCGGCTGGAAAAATTCAAGGAAGCAGCACTAAATCATGCTAAAAAATTCCAGCTGTCCAATATTATGCCACTATACGAGCACTATTATCAGGAGGTCATCAACCAGACAACAAAAGCACAATAAATATCACTTTAGGGCGTAAGGGATAAAAAAAATATTTTATCTTTGACCTTTGGAAAATTTCCAAAAAAACAATTATGAAATACAAACGTATCTTATTAAAACTTAGCGGTGAATCCTTAATGGGTGACCAAAGCTATGGTATCGATATTAACCGTGTATCACAATACGCTAATGATATCAAAGAAATTCACGATCAGGGTTTAGAAATTGCAATTGTTATCGGTGGAGGTAATATTTACCGCGGTTTAAGTGCAGAGAAATCAGGTATGGACCGTGTTCAGGCTGACTATATGGGCATGCTTGCCACTGTAATCAATAGCATGGCACTGCAGGATGCCCTTGAAAAAGTCGGAAAAAAGACACGTTTGCTAACAGCAATTAAAATGGAACAGATCTGCGAACCATTTATTCGTAGACGGGCGGTACGTCACCTCGAAAAAGGCCGTATTGTTATTTTCGGTGCCGGTACTGGAAACCCGTATTTCACGACCGATACAGCCGCTTCGTTGCGCGCCATCGAAATCAACGCCGATGCGGTATTGAAAGGTACACGCGTAGACGGCATCTATACTGCAGATCCTGAAAAAGACCCTAATGCGACAAAATTCGAAGAAATATCATTCACTGAGGTCTATGAGAAAGGACTAAATGTCATGGATATGACAGCCTTTACATTGTGCCAGGAGAACAATTTACCAATCATCGTATTTGACATGAACAAGCCGGGCAACTTGCTGAAACTTGCCAATGGAGAACATATCGGAACTGTTGTAAAATAAATTAAATCTGTAAAAAACGTAATCTTATATGAACGAACTAATTTCAATTGAATTGGACGATTGTAAAGACAAGATGTCCAAAGCAGTTGCTTACACCGAATCAGAATTAACAAAAATTCGTGCCGGTAAAGCTTCACCGTCTATGCTAGATGGTATTTCAGTCGATTATTATGGTAGCGCCACCCCACTTTCTCAAGTGGCCAACATCAATACAACTGATGCAAGGACAATTGTCATCCAGCCTTGGGAAAAATCGCTCATCAACGCAATTGAAAAAGCTATTACAGACGCCAACTTGGGACTCAACCCGCAAAACGACGGTATTGTCATCCGTTTGAACGTCCCCCCTCTTACCGAAGAAAGAAGACGCGAACTCGTAAAAAAAGTAAAAGAAGAGACTGAAAGAGGCCGTGTAGCTATTCGTAACATCCGTAAGGAGACCAACGAATCCGTTAAAAAATTGAAAAATGACGGTGCTTCGGAAGACGAAATCAAATCTGCAGAGGGAGAAGTACAAAAATTGACCGATGCATTTATCGTAAAGGTCGACAAATTGGCTGAACTGAAAGAAAAAGATATCATGACGGTGTAAACAGTCGTGCATAAGCAATACAAAAGGTCTGACGTGTTCAGGCCTTTTTTTATTCATTAAACTTACCCCGCCCTGCCTTTCGGAAAATATTCGGATAGGTTTTATTGTTTTTTTACAAAATAATTGTACATTGTACACTAACAATAATCAGTTATATGATGAACAATTCTCGCCGTCATTTTTTAAAGCAAGCTGGAATAGGTCTTTCAGCAGCTTATCTGATGCCCAACTTTATCGCTTGTCAAAATAAAGCTGCAGCTGTCAGTGACAATCCATTGCAAAATATCGGGGTACAATTGTATTCGATCCGCGATCTAATGGATAAGGATCCTAAAGGCTCTCTGGAGCAAATAGCCAAGATTGGTTACAAACATGTTGAACTCTATGGCATTGACCCCACGGCCAAGCAATTCTGGAAGCTGCCGTACAAAGAGCTGAAAAAGATTCTGGATGATAACGGGCTGAAAACCTATTCCGGGCACTACGATATGTCCAAATATTTAAGCAGAACACATACCGACAAGGAAGATCTGTCGATCTATTTTGATGCAGCAAAAGAGCTTGGACAAGAGTATGTGATAGCACCTGTAACGCCGATGTTTGATCTCAATGCGCTTAAAAAAGATGATTATCTTTACGCGGCCGAACAGCTCAATAAGGCGGGCGAACAGGCCAAAAAGCTCGGATTAAAGGTAGCTTATCACAATCACTTCTGGGAGTTCAGGGATCTGGGCAACAACACCATGGGCGAAGAGGTCATGATCGCTTTTACCGAGCCCGAACTGGTTGATTTTGAACTCGATCTCTTTTGGGCCGAAAAAGCGGGGAAAAACCCCATATCACTCTTCGAAAAGTTTCCAAACCGGTTTAAACTCTGGCACGTCAAAGACATGGACAAAACCAAATCAAATCCCATCGAATGGCCGAAAGATGGTAACCTACCGGTCGAACAGATTTTCAAAGACATCAGATATACGGAGGTTGGAACCGGAAGTATCAGCTTCCCTGAGATTGTCCAGGAAAAGGCTAAAGCTGGACTAAAATATGCTTTTGTTGAACAGGACGACATTTATATGCCCAATAAAATGGAAAGTCTTAAAAAAAGCTATGATTATGTTCAGGCCAATCTTACGAAATAAAACGGGGAGCTTTGAGCTCCCCGTTTTATTTCGTAGATAAGTTTAGAACTGCGTATCTTCAACTTCTACCGCCGTTTCGATGACCTTACGGGCCAATTCTTCTTTAAAAGCGATAATATTTTTGCTTATTTCCGCATCATGCGTTGCCAATATCTGTGCAGCCAATATGCCTGCATTTTTAGCTGCGTTTAAAGCTACGGTCGCCACCGGAATGCCATTGGGCATCTGGAGAATCGACAGGACAGAATCCCAGCCGTCGATTGAATTAGAGGACTTTACAGGAACTCCTATAACTGGCAAATGCGTAATCGACGCCACCATCCCTGGTAAATGGGCAGCACCACCGGCGCCAGCAATAATTACCTTCAGCCCGCGGGACGCTGCATTCTGCGCATAATCAAACATGCGTTGCGGTGTACGGTGGGCAGAGACAATCGTCACTTCGAATGTTACCCCAAGAACTTTCAGGACATCGATAGCATCCTGCATCACCGGAAGATCAGATTTACTTCCCATGATAATGCCTACCTGGGCCTTATTATTGATTGACATAGTTTTAATTAAGCTTTAACTTTTAATATTTCCTGTACTTTTCTCGCATTCGAAATGGCCTTCTCGCGATCATCATTAATAATGCAAACATGCCCCATCTTACGGAACGGCTTCGTATACTTCTTGCCATAGAGATGGATATAGACTCCCTCAATCGCCAGCGCTTCCTCCACACCATCATATTTAGCAAGGCCCTCATACCCTTCTTCACCCAGAAGGTTGATCATCACCGCATTGGTCCGGCATCTGGTATCCCCCAATGGCAGATTGAATATCGCTCTCAGATGCTGTCCAAATTGAGAAACATAATTTCCTTCAATCGTCTGGTGCCCGCTGTTATGTGGCCGCGGTGCCAGCTCGTTGACCAGGATATCGCCATTTTTTGTTAAAAACATCTCAACGGCCAATAAGCCCACAATCTGCAGATCCTCAGCGATCTTTTTCGCAATCGCTTCCGCCCGTTGCTGTACATCAACACCATACAGCGAGGGAGCGATCAGAAACTCCACCAGATTTGCCTGAGGATTGAACTCCATTTCCACCATCGGAAATGTAGACACATCACCTCGGTCATTGCGGGCGACAATAACGGCAATCTCTTTTTCGAAATCCACCCACTCTTCAATCAGACTAGGCTCTTCGAACGCGTTCTGAATATCCGCCTCGGTGACGATCTTCTTGACACCTTTGCCATCGTAACCATCCTTACGCAGCTTTTGGATATACGGTAGACGCAATGAAGTATTGACAAGGTTATCACGATTTGATATCAGCTGAAATGCCGAGGTCGGAATATCATTCTGTTTGAAAAATTGTTTCTGCAATCCCTTATCCTGAATCAACCGAATGATACGGGACTGAGGATACACCACCACACCTTCCTCCTCCAGTTTTTCCAGCGCATCGACATTCACCTTTTCAATCTCAATAGTGATCATATCCAGATCTTTACCGAAATTGTAGACGGTCTCAAAATCCCCCAATGAACCACATTCAAATTTGTTGCACAGTTTGCGGCAGGGCGCATTCTTATCGGGGTCCAGCACATGAACGTTTACATTGTAATTAATGGCTTCCTGAATCAGCATCCTGCCCAGCTGTCCGCCGCCTAGAATACCTAATTGCAGTTCACCATAAAAATCTTTTGCCATAATTGATTCTAAAATCTTCTATTATTGTTTTTCTACGCTTGTTGATTGAACAGCTGTTCCCCCAACAAACTCTCCTTATCTATCTTTTTCTGCAGTTCAATAAATGCGCCGATCAGCGCTTCCGGCCGTGGTGGACATCCCTGTACATACACATCCACCGGAATAACCTTGTCGACGCCCTTGACGACATGATAACCATGTTGCCAGTACGGCCCCCCACAGTTGGAACAGGACCCCATGGAGATCACATATTTTGGATCAGGCATCTGTTCGTACAGCTTCTTGATGCGGTCTGCCATTTTGAAGGTTACTGTCCCAGCAATGATGATGACATCTGACTGCCGTGGCGATGGCCGTGGAAAAACTCCCATTCGGTCCAGATCATAAGTCGACGCCATTGCTCCCATCATTTCTATCGCACAGCAGGCAATACCAAAACTCATGGGCCACATCGAAGAAAGTCGTGCCCAGTTAAGTAGATCATCCAGCTTAGCTACAACGACACCGTTATTTTGTAATTGACTATCTAAACTCATGCTTACTCCGGTTTCTTAAATCTTGGTTTAAAAGCAGCCTTTGGACGGGCAATCATTTCTTCTCCCACTGACGTATTCAATTCAGCATCCGCCTGCGCAAGATCCTTTACCGCATATTCCATCTTATTTAAAGCATCATAGGCACTTTGAGGAATACCAACGCGGACTTTGGGTAGGGATACCTGTGGCTTTACCCACTCCAGATCTCCTTTTTTCCAGACAAACACTAGTCCGAGAACCAAAATCCCAATAAACATGGCCATTTCAACCAACGTAAACCACCCCCAGCGTCCATCTGCAGCGATATAATCTGACTGACCAAATACAGTTGCCCACGGAAAAATAAAAATAAGCTCCACATCAAAGAGCAGAAAAACAAGCGCAATGACATAAAATCTCGGGTTAAACTGTACCCAGGACGATCCAATGGGTTCTTCACCGCATTCATAAGTACCGGATTTGATGGGATTATTTTTTTTTGGAGAGATTAGGCGTGCTAGAAAAATGGTCGCACAGACTAACAGCGCCCCTACCAATAGAATGATAAGGATTTTGCCGTATTCCGATAATTGCGCGGGGTCATCCATAATGAATACAAATTTAACAATTATTTCCTTTACTCGAGTGAGGAACTTGAAATTACGAAATATTTATCAGAAAAATAGGGCATTATATCATGATACAATGCCCTACTGAAATGGTAGTTTTGTTGCTTTTACATGTTTTACATGCGTCCGGGCATTTTAGGCATATTACGCATTAGCTTAGCCGCCATCGCCGGATTTGACATCTGTTTCATCACTTTGCGCATATCACCAAATTGCTTCAGCAACTTGTTTACCTCATTGATATCTGTACCCGATCCTTTGGCAATCCGCATACGACGCTTTTGATCGATGACATCCGGATTCTCGCGTTCAAAAGGTGTCATGGAATCAATAATGGCTTCAATAGGCTTAAATGCATTGTCGTCCACCTCAATATCCTTCATCGCTTTGCCCACTCCAGGGATCATACCCATCAGATCCTTCATGTTACCCATCTTTTTGATCTGCTGTATCTGAGATTTAAAATCGTTAAAATCAAATTTATTTTTGCGGATCTTCTTCTGAAGTTCAGCTGCTTGTTTTTCGTCAAATTGCTGCTGCGCGCGTTCTACCAAGGATACAACGTCACCCATCCCCAAAATACGGGATGCCATACGGTCAGGGTGAAATACATCCAGCGCATCCATTTTCTCGCCTGTACCGATAAACTTTATCGGCTTATTGACGACAGATTTAATGGATAAAGCCGCACCACCACGAGTATCACCGTCCAGCTTAGTCAAGACTACCCCGGTAAAATCCAGACGGTCATTGAACGTCTTGGCAGTATTGACAGCATCCTGACCGGTCATGGAGTCGACAACAAACAGAATCTCATCTGGCTTTGTCGCTTCTTTGACAGCAGTAATTTCCACCATCAATGGCTCATCAACCGCCAAACGACCTGCCGTATCGATAATGACAATATTATTGCCATTTCGTTTCGCTTCCTCTACACCAGCTTTAGCAATAGCAATCGGATCAGTGGATTCCCTATTCACATATACTGGGACACCAACCTGTTCAGCTAAAACTTCCAGCTGATCGATCGCAGCAGGACGATATACGTCGCCAGCAACCAGCAAGGGCTTTTTATTTTTCTTATCTTTCAGGTACAATGCCAATTTACCAGAAAACGTAGTCTTACCTGCACCGTTCAATCCTGCAATCAGAATAACGGTCGGATTTTTTCCGGTTTCCAACTCTGTAACAGATCCCCCCATCAGTTCTGTCAGCTCATCATTCATGATCTTTGTCAGCAATTGCCCGGGAGAAATACTGGTCAATACATTTTGACCTAAAGCTTTCTGTTTTACATCATCCGTAAAAGTTTTGGCAGTTTTATAATTCACGTCGGCATCCAACAATGCTTTGCGAATTTCTTTCATCGTTTCAGCAACGTTGATCTCGGTAATACTACCCTGTCCTTTTAATACCTTAAAGGCCCTATCTAGCTTATCTTGAAGATTTGAAAACATAAAATCTGAGTCTTATTCTATATAAACAGCAAAGTTAAAAAAATTGTCTGTAGTAACCTCATTAACACCCTATAAAAAATGCGACTATTCAAAATAATCGCATTTTTTCACACTTTATAAGTGAATGTCTCCAACACTTAGTCACTTCTGCGGCCACCAAACAAAATAGAAGCATAGTACAACAGGGTTACCAATGCACTTAGCGCAGCGACCACATAAGTCATTGCAGCCCATTTTAAAGCGTCTTTGGCACCTTCATGTTCCTCACCATTGTATGTAACGCCGGCATGATTCAACCAGGCCAAAGCGCGATTGGATGCATCAAATTCCACCGGTAGGGTGATAAATGAAAATATGGTTGTAATGGCCAGCGCACCGACTCCCACCGCGAGTAACCAGGGATTGCCCCCAAAAGCAAACAGCATCACACCGATCATCAACACCCATGAAGTCAGCTTAGATGCAACGTTGACCATGGGTACCATCGCCGAACGAAAACCCAGCCATTTGTAAGCTTTTGCATGTTGCACTGCGTGCCCGCATTCGTGGGCTGCTACTGCTGCCGCAGCTACACTACGCCCGCTATACACCTCCGGACTAAGGTTCACCGTTTTGTCTGAAGGATTATAATGATCGCCAAGACGGTCTGGAATAGACAACACCTGCACATCATATATACCATTATCATGAAGCATCTTTTGTGCTATTTCAGCACCCGACATACCGTTGGATAACGGCATCTCAGAATACTTTTTAAATTTGTTTCTAAATCTTGTTTGGACGATCAGGCTCACTACCATGATTCCAATAAATAAAATCCAGTACATAGTTTCTAATTATATTTTTTTATATCAAGTACACCTTTATACATCAAAGTACGTTCCACGACGTACATTCCTGACAATTTAGCTCTTCCGACCTGCACTCGGCGCAAAAAAGCGGTCAAAACCACCCCTCGGCGCATGCTGAGATGACATTTTAACATTATAAATTTACGGAATATGGCGATCTTATACTAGCTTTTATACAGAATATTGATACTTCATATGGAAGAACCCGGTGTCAACAGTAGAAATATGGCTTAGGAAACTGCGGCTGGTCAGCAGCAAACACCAGAGGTGTGTAGAAGGAAAGTGCATGATATGCACCTTCCTTATGGTATTCTTAATAACCCATCTGCAGAGTAAGATCGGTTCCCTCGATCATTTTTCGCAGGTTGCTCAGCGCATAGCGCATTCTGCCCAGAGCCGTATTAATACTCACCTCGGTGATTTCGGCTATATCCTTGAAGCTCATGTCACAGAAATGACGCATGATTAGAACTTCCTTCTGGTCATCCGGCAGCTTCTGGATCATCTTCTTCAGATCCACATCCACCTGTTGTTTCAGCATCTTTGACTCGGTGCTCTCATCGCTGAATTCAAGTACCTCAAAGATATCAAAGCCGTCCGCATTAACAATACTGGGGGCGCGCTTTGCTTTCCTGAAGAAGTCAACAATCATGTTATGAGCAATACGTATAGCCCATGGCAGAAATTTCCCTTCTTCATTATATTTACCGGATTTTAATGTGTTGATGATTTTGATGAAAGTCTCCTGGAAAATATCTTCAGCAAGATATTCGTCTTTCACTTTCATATATATAGAGGTATAAATTTTCGATTTATAACGATTCAACAATGCCTCAAGGCCGGACTCATGGCCATCGACATACATTTGGATCAATTCTTGATCACTCTTACTTTTCAAAAGTCTCATACGTCACTTACTTTTTTAGCAGTTCGCAAATAAAATTATCAGTTCTGTTTTAAAATGTAAATGTTTGTCGTATAGTTATCCTTTCTTATTGTAAAACAATCAATTAATGTTATTCCAAATTACCGTAAAATTATTGAGTAATCAAATTTTTACATTTTATTTTAAGATTTTTTAACATTTACAGTCCATTCTTCCACCGATCATCAACCCCCAGATAACCACAGCTGATGATGACTATTCTCGCGATTCATCTTGTGCCCCCTCCTGCCCGTTTACTTTATCGATAAATCCAGTACTGTTTTCTCCCGTTCCAGTACATATACTTATCAACACCTTACACGATAAGGTCCCAGCAGGCAAAAAAAAAGCGGAGTCTCCTGTTCGGCGACTCCGCTGCTATGTATCTGATATAATAAATATTTATTTATATAACGGAAACTGCGCCATCATCGCTTTTACCTTACCATGGATTTTATCCAATGCAGCGTCATCCGAAGCATTTTTCAGTGCTTCATCAATCAGCTCACCGATCTGAACAATTTCATTTTCTTTGATACCGCGTGTTGTAATCGCAGCCGTACCAAAACGAACACCTGAGGTCACGAACGGTGAACGTGTATCGAAAGGTACCATATTCTTGTTGGTGGTGATACCCGCTTTACCCAACACCGCTTCTGCTTCTTTACCTGAAATATCTTTGTTCCGCAAATCGACTAGCATCAGGTGATTGTCAGTACCACCAGAGATAATTTTATAATCTCTGTCTACGAAAAACTTCGCTAAAGCCGCGGCATTTTTCTTCACCTGAACAATATACTCCATATAGTCGTCCGATAGCGCTTCGCCATAAGCAATAGCTTTTGCAGCGATGGTATGCTCCAGAGGTCCGCCCTGAGTACCTGGGAAAACCGCTAAATCCAGCAATTGGGTCATTGTGCGGATTTCACCTTTTGGTGTTTTGATGCCCCATGGGTTTTCGAAGTCCTTACCGACCATGATCATACCACCACGTGGACCGCGCAACGTTTTGTGCGTGGTGGTCGTGACGATGTGACAATGCGGAAGCGGATCGTTCAATAAGCCACGCGCGATCAAACCCGCAGGGTGAGAAATATCTGCCATTAAGATCGCACCGACCTCATCGGCAACTTTACGGATGCGCGCATAGTCCCAGTCACGCGAATAAGCCGAAGCACCACAAATGATCATTTTCGGTTTTTCACGAAGGGCAGTTTCTTCCAGCTGCTCGTAATCGATCAAACCTGTATCTTCTTTTACACCATAAAATAATGGCTGGTAGATCTTCCCGGAAAGATTTGCGGGAGAACCATGTGTCAGGTGACCTCCATGAGATAGATCAAGGCCCAGGATTTTATCGCCCGGTTTGATAGTCGCCAAAAATACAGCAGCATTCGCCTGAGCGCCAGAGTGAGGCTGCACGTTTACCCATTCAGCGCCGAAAAGCTGTTTTGCACGGTCGATCGCAATACTCTCAATCTCATCCACAACTTCACAGCCACCATAATAGCGCTTTCCTGGCAGGCCTTCTGCATATTTATTTGTCAACACTGAACCAGCAGCTTCCATCACTTGCTTTGACACAAAGTTTTCAGAAGCAATTAATTCAATACCTTCCTCTTGGCGTTTCAGCTCATCAGCTATCAAATTAAAAATGGCTTGATCTCTTTCCATTGTTTTTAAATGTTGTAAAGTAAATTTTGTATTTTATTTTAATGCCTCAAAGATAGCATATTCCATAAAGAATATCGACAAAAACCCATATTTTATTAAATGTTCTCAATGAAAACCCCCATATTGATGCGAATCGGCTAATCAGCTGTATATCTCCCGGAAAATATAGCAACAGCTTCATGAACAGGGTTAGAACGAATGTTTTGAAAATGTCAAAAAATTCTTATACAACCAATTGCCATAAAAAATATGTATTTTTGTTATGAATTGGCTAAAACAATGATCAAGATGAGTACAGAACAGACAGCAATTGCTCCGATCTCCTTAACGCCGGGCGCAATCAAGGAACTCCATAAATTAAAGGATCAACAAGAAATTTCTGATGATTTTGGCCTACGTGTGGGCGTAGAAGGCGGTGGTTGCTCCGGCATGAATTATGTTCTTGGCTTTGACCAGAAAAAAGACGGAGACAACGAGTATGAGATCGAAGGTATTCGAATCTTCATGAATAAAGCTCATGGCTTATATTTAGCGGGCATGGAAATTGATTTCAGATCAGGACTCGACGCGAGAGGATTTACATTTAACAACCCCAACGCGACAAGTACCTGCGGCTGTGGAAGCAGCTTTTCTGCCTAAATAAGACGTATACCGTTTCAACAAATAAGAGGCCGCACTTAGCGGTCTTTTTTTTTGCAAACATTAGCTGTTTTGATCCTTCACATAATTCATAGCCTTCATTCGAAAAATGATCTTCACTGCCATTTAATGATATTAGCGCAACAAAGGCCTCTTTCTTTTTCCATCATAAATCACTAAATTAGCGACCTTTAGAAAAGAAGCATACAAGAGTCTGATGTACAAAGAATATAAGCAGTTAAATTTGCCAGAAATCGGCAAAGAGATTTTGACCCGTTGGGAACAGGAAAAAATATTCGAAAAAAGTATCCATAATCGCCCCGAAAGCAAATCCTATACATTTTATGAAGGCCCGCCTTCTGCAAATGGAATGCCGGGCATCCACCACGTGATGGCGCGTACCATCAAAGATATTTTCTGTCGTTACAAAACATTGAAAGGCTACCAGGTAAAACGCAAGGGAGGTTGGGATACCCATGGTCTACCGATTGAGCTGGCTGTGGAAAAGGCTCTCGGCATTACCAAGGAAGATATCGGCAAAAAGATTACAGTAGAAGAATATAACAATGCCTGCCGCAAGGAAGTCATGAAATATACAGATGTATGGAACGACCTGACCACAAAAATGGGTTACTGGGTCGATCTTGAGCATCCGTATATCACTTATAAAAATGAGTATATCGAAACCTTGTGGTATCTGCTAAAAGAACTGTATAAAAAAGGGCTTTTGTACAAGGGCTATACTATTCAGCCGTATTCGCCTGCTGCCGGCACCGGCTTAAGTTCTCATGAACTTAACCAACCGGGCACTTACAAAGACGTCAAAGACACGACGATCGTTGCGGAATTTAGACTGATCAAGTCGCAGCTCCATCCAGCGATCGGAAAGTTGGTCGATGATGAAGACGAGGATGTCGCATTCATCGCCTGGACAACCACCCCATGGACCCTGCCTTCCAATACGGCACTGGTCGTAGGCAAGAAAATAAACTACGTAAAAGTCAGGACCTTCAATAAGTATACCGGAGCACCTGTATCCGTGATATTGGCAAAGGATCTTATCAGCAAACATTTTAAAGCCGAAGGCGAAAATGCGTCCTTCCAGGACTATAAACTGGGCGACAAAATCATCCCCTGGGAAGTAGCCGCTGAGTTTGTTGGTGAAGAACTAGTCGGTTTGCGTTACGAACAATTGCTGCCATACATTACCAATGAAGATCTGCAAAAAAATGCGTTCCGTGTCATTCCGGGGGATTTTGTGACCACCGAAGACGGAACAGGTATCGTTCACGCGGCACCTACTTATGGTGCTGATGACTTTAGAGTAGCCAAAGAACATGGTGTACCGGGGATTTTGGTGAAAGACGAAAATGGTAAAGATGTCCCAACCGTAGACCGTACCGGCCGTTTTGTGAAGGAAATTACCGACTTTGCAGGACGCTTTGTCAAAGAAGAATATTACAGTGCAGAAGAGCGCGCAAAGGAGGATTTTAAACCCACCGATGTCCTTATTTCGATCAAGCTGAAGGAAGACAACAAGGCTTTTGATGTGAAGAAATATGAACACACATACCCACATTGCTGGCGTACCGACAAGCCTGTACTTTATTATCCGTTAGATAGCTGGTTTATCCGTACCACCGCCGTAAAAGAAGATCTGGTGGCATTAAATAAAACGATCAACTGGAAGCCTGAAGCTACAGGGACCGGCCGTTTTGGCAATTGGCTGGAAAACCTGGTGGACTGGAACCTCTCCCGCTCGCGTTATTGGGGGACTCCGTTGCCGATCTGGCGTTCGGAAGACGAAAATGAAGAAATCTGTGTCGGTTCACTGCCCGAGCTTAGATCGCTATTAGAAGCTTCCCTGACTTCGGATGTGTTATCGGAGGAAGAGAAAGCAAAAAATAAAGCATATCTGGATAAGTTCGATACCGAACATCTGGATCTGCACCGCCCTTATGTTGACGATATTATTCTGGTTTCGGATGCTGGCCAAAAATTATTCCGCGAACCGGATCTAATTGACGTTTGGTTTGATTCAGGCGCAATGCCGTATGCGCAATGGGGTCTGGATCACGAGAAACTGGCCAAAGGCGAGGAGTTTCCTTTTAAAGCAGGATTTGACCACGCTTATCCAGCAGATTTTATCGCTGAGGGAGTTGACCAGACACGTGGTTGGTTTTTTACCCTCCACGCGATATCGACCATGATGTACAAATCGGTTTCTTTCAAAAACGTTGTTTCCAATGGTCTGGTGCTCGACAAGAATGGCAACAAAATGTCCAAACGTCTGGGGAATGGCGTAGATCCATTTGCAACGATCGATCAGTATAGTGCGGATGCAACGCGCTGGTATATGATCAGCAATGCTGCACCATGGGATAATTTGAAGTTCAACATGGAAGGCCTGGACGAAGTGCGCCGTAAGTTTTTCGGTACCTTATATAATACATATGCATTTTTCGCACTCTATGCCAACATCGATAAATTCGCTTACACCGAACCAGATATTGCCTTAGAGAATCGTCCCGAGATCGACCGCTGGATTATCTCCTTATTAAATTCACTAACCAAAGAGGTGGATGAATACCTCGCGGACTACGAGCCTACCAAAGCTGCCAGGGCGATCCAGAATTTTGTTGACGAACATCTAAGCAACTGGTATGTTCGTCTCTGCCGCCGTCGTTTCTGGAAAGGCGAATATAGCGAAGATAAAATCTCTGCATACCAGACGCTTTATACCTGTCTTGATACCATCGCGAAGTTGATGTCACCGATATCACCATTCTTTTCTGACAGGCTATTTTTGGATCTAAATGCAGCGACAGGCAAAGAGCAGGTCGAATCTGTTCACCTATCCAACTTCCCAGTATACAACGAAGCTTTAGTAGACAAGGATCTCGAAGAACGCATGGCGCTGGCCCAGGACATTTCGTCCCTGACATTGTCTTTACGGAAGAAAACATCAATCAATGTACGTCAGCCGTTAAACAAAATTCTTGTTCCGGTCCTCGACAGTGCCTTTCAGGAGAAAGTTGAAAAAGTAAAAGATTTGATACTTTCTGAAACAAATATTAAAGATATCGAGTTTATTTCCGACACCACAGGTATCATTAAGAAAAAAATAAAACCGAATTTTAAAGCTCTTGGCGCGAAAGTTGGTAAGGATATGAAGTTAGTCTCTTCATCTATCCAATCGTTGACGGCAGATCAAATAAGCACATTGGAATCAACTGGCGAGTTAGCTTTAGCGGACACGCCGTATACGATCTTATTGAGCGATGTAGAAATCATAGCAGAAGATGTGGAAGGATGGCAGGTAGCAAACTTGGGTAAGTTGACCGTAGCATTAGATATTCATATCACCGAAGAATTGAAGAAAGAAGGTTTATCGCGTGAGCTGATCAACCGCCTGCAAAATCTGAGGAAAGAAAAAGGGTTTGAAGTCACAGATAGAATTCATGTAAAGTTAACAATGGTGCCCGAAGTGACAGATGCAGCCAACGAAAATTTATCGTATATTTGCACCGAAATTCTAGCCGATACATTGGTATTTGAAGATTCACTAACTGAAGGAGAGACCATCGAAATCGATGGCAAAGAACTTAAGGCATTAATCCAAAAAAATTAAATTATGGCAAACAACAACGAGAAAACACGCTATAGCGATTCAGAATTACAAGAATTTAAAGAGATTATCTTGGACAAGCTTAGAATAGCAAAAGAAGAGCTTTCCTCGTTGACCGCAACGCTCAACAACAGCAATGCGAATGGCACAGACGATACCGCAGGTACTTACAAAACGTTGGAAGACGGGTCCGCAACCTTGGAAAAAGAACAGACCAATCAGCTGGCTGCACGTCAGAAGAAGTTTATTGACAACCTTGAGGCGGCATTGGTACGCATCGAGAACAAGACTTATGGTATCTGCAGAGAAACAGGAAAACTGATTCAAAAAGAGCGTTTAAAAGCTGTTCCACACACAACGTTGAGCATCGAAGCGAAAAACAAACAATATTAATTTGATAAAAATCATATGGTCTTTGCTTAGGCAAAGACCATTTTTATAACACAATGAAGGGTTATACTAAACCAGTCGCACTGATTGTCGCGATTCTTTTAATCGACCAGCTGTCAAAAATATGGGTCAAACTCTCAATGACAATTGGGCAGAGCCATCATATTCTGGGCAAATTCTTCCAGATCCATTTCATTGAGAACAATGGGATGGCCTATGGAATGGAATTTGGAGGTGACTATGGAAAACTTTTTCTAACCGTATTCCGGATATTAGCCGTAGCCGGTATCGGATATGGACTGCACTATATGATCAAGAATAAGTATAACCGCGGCTTTATCTTAAATGTCGCGCTCATTCTTGCTGGCGCTTTGGGCAACATTATCGATTCCGCTTTCTATGGGGTCATTTTTAGTGAAAGTACCTGGTACGATAAAGCCACCTTGTTCCCAGCCGGAGGTGGTTATTCCTCCTTTCTTCATGGAAAGGTTGTGGATATGCTTTACTTTCCACTAATTGAAGGTACCTTCCCGACATGGGTTCCTTTCTGGGGCGGCGAAGAGTTTCTGTTCTTTAGGCCAGTGTTTAACGTGGCAGATTCCGCTATATCGGTAGGCGTAGTGCTGATCCTTTTGTTCCAAAAGCGGTATTTCAAAACAGAAAAAGAAGAGAAACCAAGTATTCATAGTGAAATCGTCGAAGATTAACGATTACGATCTTATAAAAGCCTTGTTAATCTCAAGGCTTTTCTTTTTTCTTACGTAATGTAGTACACAGGCTCGGTCGCAGGCGTACAAGTGCAAGTCTATCTACTAAATATCAAATCAAAAAAATGAAAAACATAAGTATGTTCCTAAGCATCTGCTGCTTTATCCTATTCAAGTCGGTGCATGCACAGCAGATTGAAATCCCGAATTTAAAAAAGCATATTTATTACCTAGCCGATGATAAGATGAAAGGCAGGGGTACAGGTAGCAAAGAGGTATTTAAAGCAGCAGATTATATTGAAAAGGAATTTAAGAAATATAAATTGCAGCCAAGAGGAGAAAAAGGTTACCGCCAGTCTTTCAAAGCGAAGGTTTGGAAGGTGAAAGTCGCGGACAGCATCCGCAATGCCGATAATATTATTGGCTATCTTGACAATGGAGCCGAGCTGACAATTGTTGTAGGTGCGCATTATGACCATTTGGGCATGGGTGGTCAAGGCAGTTCGAAAGATTCTCTAGGTGTAGGAAAAATACATAACGGCGCTGATGATAACGCTTCAGGTACAGCAGGTTTGCTAGAACTAGCCCGTTATTTTAGCAGCAATAATGTAAAGGAACCTTATAATCTATTGTTTATCGCATTCGGGGCTGAAGAACTGGGTTTGGTCGGGTCTAAATACTTTACCGAACACCCTACCCTTCCGCTGGAAAAAATCACAGCAATGCTCAATATGGATATGATCGGGCGGTACAATCCCGCCAATGGCCTTGCTGTCATCGGCTATGGCACGAGCAGCCAATGGCCGACCATATTCAATGATATTCAGGCGCCGATTAAATTCAATCTAAGCAAAGATGGTAATGGCGGTTCGGACCAAACTTCTTTTTACAAAAAGAATATCCCGGTTTTATTTTTCCACACCGGAGGCCACCCCGACTATCATATGCCGACGGATGACGCGGAAAAGATTGATTATGAAGCATTAAAGGCCATTCTCGATCTGGAAAAGGATGTGATTAACAATATCATGAAACAATCCGCCAAAATGGATTTTATCTGGACCAACTAAAGCAACTTGTATGAAAAAGATTCTCGTTACTGGTTCCAATGGATTCTTGGGCCAGAAGGTGGTAGATCTACTGTCCAAAGCCCCTCAATATGAAGTGGTCGCTATTTCAAAAAGTGCCAATAGGAACCCCAACCAGGAGGGCTATGATTTCAGCCGGGTTGATTTATTAGATAAAGACAGCGTGGATCACTTTTTATCGGCCCATGTTTTTGATGCTATCATCCATACGGCTGCTATGACCAGTGTAGAAGCTTGCGAAGCTGACAAAACAGCCTGTCAGCGGCTTAATGTGGATCTGGTTGAGACCTTGGCCAGCTATTGCGCAAAAAATAATACGCAGCTGATCCATCTTTCGACGGACTTTGTATTTGATGGTAGGAAGGGTAGCCTTTACATAGAAGATGATATTCCCAATCCGCAAAGTGAATACGGAAAAAGTAAATATGCTTCTGAGCAAATCTTATTAAAGACACATTGCCGTTTTGCCATCCTGCGCACCATTTTGGTATACGGTATCAATGCCGATCCCAATCGTTCCAATTTAGTGTTGTGGGCCAAAGGTAAATTATCTCAGGGGGAGGCTATAAAAGTAGTAAACGATCAATGGAGAATGCCTACTTTTGTAGATGATCTGGCCTACGCCTGTCAGCTGGCCATCGAAAGAAAGGCACAGGGAATTTTTCATATTTCAGGTTCCGAGCTGATGTCCATAAGCGAGGCCGTGTATCAGATCGCAGATTATTGGAAGCTGGATACGACATTGATCTCAGAAATCAGTGCGGCGAGTATCGGGCAAGCCGATAACAGACCTCGTCAGACGGGATTTGATGGCAATAAATCCAAAGAAGAATTGGGCTATGTTCCAACTCCTTTTCGTAAATCTTTAGAGATAATTGACAAACAGTACAACGAATATAGAAGATAATGGCAAAAACGATATTAGAGAAATTTGCGCGAGAGTCCTACACCGAGATGAACGAATTAGTCCTGCCAAATGATACCAATACGTTCGGCAATCTAATGGGAGGCCGTCTGCTCTACTGGATGGATATCTGCTCAGCCATTGCCGCGCAAAAGCATTGTAGCAATGTAGTGGTAACGGTTTCTGTGGACAATGTTTCTTTCAAGCGATCCATCAAACTGGGAGAGGTCGTGACCATCCAAGCTCAGGTAACACGCGCCTTTAACAGTTCATTGGAGGTCAGGATGGAAATCTTCGCTTCTAATTTACCCGAGGGCACACGGGTAAAAACCAATGAGGCCTACTATACCTTTGTTGCGGTTGACGCCGATAATAATCCCAAAGCAGTGCCTGCCCTGGTTCCGGAGACGGAGTCAGAACTCAAAGCTTACGAAGACGCTCTTCAACGCAGGGAGCTGCGTTTGATTCTCGCCGGTAAACTTAAACCCGAGAATGCCAAAAAGTTAAAAGCGTTGGTCAGTTTATTCAGCCAAAAGAACTAGCTTTTTAGTAATATAACAATAAAAAGTAAGGGACAAATCAAGGTTTGTCCCTTACTTTTTATGCGGCCAGCTCGTTGTGTAAAAGCCTTACCTTATCGTTGTCGTATCTATTGGTTGCCCAAAGCCAGGATCCTATCGAACTCTTCGGGCTTCAGCGTCATGACTGACAGCCGTCCCTGTCTGACCAAGGCAATATCCTGCAATTGCTCGTCCGCTTTGATCGCTTCCAGTGTCACGGGATTTTTTAGCGTTTCGACCGGAGCAAGATCAACAACAACCCAACGCTCATCGTCAGTGGTCGGATCCTGATAGAATTCCTTCACGACTTTAGCAACCCCAACCACCGCTTTTCCTTCGTTGCTGTGATAGAAAAGAACGAGATCCCCTTCTTTCATGGCCTTCAGGTTATTTCGGGCCTGATAGTTCCGCACCCCATCCCAAAAGGTTTGCCCATCTTTATTGAACTGCTCCCAGCTATATTTAAAGGGCTCTGATTTTACCAAAAAATATTGCATAATTCGGATTTCTTAAGATAGTTATCACTTATTGTTTTGGCATTAATACTTCCATCTTATCCGCAAAATGCGCACAATAATCACGTAAATCGCCAATAACCTTTTCCGCCATGGGATCACCGCCCGAGGCACGGACGAATGAATCTCCCAACGTCTGTAAGGTCTCATAGAAGAATCTCTTCATCTCATCGTAAGGCATATCTTTGGTCCAAAGGTCGATACGCATGGAGTTTTTGTAATGTGCATCCCATAAAGCCAGGAACATCGCTTTTGCGGGCAATTCCTCAGCATTGTCTCCATCTGTGGACGACCACATAATATTCTCTGGAACGTGGTTCTCATCCAGCTCTACTTGTAGTTTTATTTCTGCTTTCTTCATTTTAGTATATGAGTCGTGCACTCTCTCTTTTTTTACTTTCTAATTATCAACTGAATGTTGCCTTGACGATCAGGCACGCTATGCTGGCCAAGAACAAAAACGCCAATTGCAACATCCACATTTTTTTATTGTCTTTGATCAGAACCCTGAACAAGATGTCGACCGTCAGCAAAAGCACCAGAAGTACTAAAAAGGCGCCCCAGGTAAACAGTGCCTTTTCGTCATCTCGATTTTCCATGACAAACCAAGCCACCAAACACGCGCTTGCGATATTTAAAGGAGTAAACCGCATGCAGCACTAACGCTTTTTAGAATTACGGTTCGTACCTGACGACCTGCTTCCAGAAGACTTCCCTTTACTTTTTGCTTTGGGCTTAAAGCCCGATGAACGCTGTGCTTCCCGCACTTCTTTCTGTTTGATGACAAATTTCTTTTCGTGGAAGGCACCCTGATAGTCCGGATCATCTTTTCGCTTTTGATTGTCAATCTCGCGGGCAATATCCTGTTTCTCCTGAAACGGAGTTTTCTCAACAACAACATCCTCAGGAATTGGATACACAGGAATACGCTGCTTGATCAGTTTCTCAATCTTCCGGATGTAGTACTTTTCGGCATCATTACAAAAAGTGATCGCATCCCCTTCATTGAATGCGCGTCCGGTACGACCAATACGATGTACGTAATCTTCAATAACGATAGGTACTTCAAAGTTGATCACATGACTCACATTCGAGACGTCCAACCCACGCGCTGCCACATCCGTAGCGACTAAAATCCGGATATTTCCTTCCTTAAACGCATTGATTGAATTGATCCGCGTATTCTGCCCTTTGTTGGCGTGAATTACCCGAACGGCCTCCTGGCCATATTTACGTTCCAGGAAATGAAAAACATTATCCGCAACCTGCTTTGTTTTACAGAAAATGATCAACCGTGTGAAAGCCTCATCGTCTTTCAAGAGGTATTGCAGCAGGTTTAGCTTCGTTTTTAGATTAGGTACAAAATACAGGGCCTGACTGACGGTTTTGGCCGGTGTCGCCTGCTCCGACACTTCGATGACCGTAGGGAAGGCCAAAAAATCACCGGCGATCTTACGCACCAGCTCGCTCATTGTCGCTGAAAACAACAGATTCTGCCGCTTGCGTGGAACGATTTCCAATACGCGATGGATTTTACTGATAAATCCCATATCCATCATTTTGTCGGCCTCATCCAAGACCAAAAACTTAAGCGATTTGACAACGATATGTCCCTCAAGATACAGGTCCAAGAACCGGCCGGGAGTCGCGACGATAATATCCACTCCTTTTTCCAATGCTTCTATCTGGGTTTTCGGTCCCAGTCCACCGTATAAAACAACGGAGCGTAAATCAAGGTAGGTCGAAAACAGCTGAATGTTTTGCTCGATCTGCATCGCCAGCTCCCGTGTAGGTGTTAAAATCAAAGCGCGCGGGTCATTCCCCTGCGCATACTTCAGCTTCATTAGCATAGGCAGCACAAATGCAGCAGTTTTTCCCGTTCCTGTTTGCGCTATGCCCATCACATCCTGTCCTGCTAATATTGGCGTAATAGCCTTTTGCTGGATCTCGGTGGGTTGTTCATATCCTGCCTCCGCGATCGCATTTAAGATCTGTCTATTGAATTTAAAATTTTCAAATGATTGCTGCATCTGACAAAGATAAGGAAAAGAGTCCACTTGACTTTCCTCGGGATGCTTTAGCACACACATTTACTTTTAATTGACATAAAAATTGGGAAATAGCACATAATAAAGTCTAATATTTTGGTTTTTAATAGAATTAAAGCATTTTTGTAGGGTACAAACAAACTTTTTATCAGGTTGATATGAAAAAATTATGGATGTGCTTGTTGCTGATTACAACAAGCTTCGCTGCATTTGCCGATGAGGGAATGTGGTTTTTAATGTATCTCAAGCGTCTAAATGAGGCTGATATGCAGAAAAAAGGTCTTCGTTTAACTGCCGAAGAGATCTACAGCATTAACAATTCCAGCTTAAAAGACGCTATCGTACAATTTGGCGGTGGTTGTACTGCTGAGATTGTTTCTGATCAGGGACTGGTATTTACAAACCATCATTGTGGTTACGGCGCAATTGCCGAACTTTCCACCCCAGAAAACGACCACCTCACAAACGGTTTCTGGGCAAAAACAAAAAGCGAGGAATTAAAACCCAAGTCGTTGTCAGTTCGCTTTTTTGTCCGTATGGATGATGTCTCCAAACGCATTCTCGGTTTAGTAAACAACAACATGCCAGAAGATGAACGCAACAAGATCATCGCTGCCGAGATCGCTAAAATCCAAAAGGAAAACAGCGAAAACGGCAAATATGTTGTAGAAGTGAAATCCTTCTACCAAGGCAATGAATATTACTATTTCGTTTATCAAGATTACAATGATGTGCGCTTAGTAGGTACGCCACCCAACAGCATCGGTAAATTTGGAGGAGATACGGACAACTGGGAATGGCCACGTCATACCGGTGATTTTTCAATTTTCCGCGTTTACGCAGATAAAAATGGTAACCCTGCCGAATACTCGCAAGACAACGTGCCGTTAAAACCTAAACACTTCTTACCTGTCAGCCTAAAAGGCATACAGGAAGGCGATTTTGCCATGATCTTAGGTTATCCTGGCCGTACCAACCGTTGGATGCCTTCAGGGGGTATCAACCAGAATGTTAAGTTTGCTTATCCAGCATGGGTTGAAGCCTCTAAAACGGGTATGGATGCCATGAAAAAATTTATGGACCAAGATCAGGCTGTGAAGCTGAACTACGCTTCCAAATACTCACAGGTAGCCAATTATTGGAAAAACCGTCAAGGAATGATCGATGCGCTAAGCCTGCATAAAACGGCCGATACAAAAGCTAAGGAAGAAGCTAAATTCGACAAATGGGCAAACAAAGCGGCTAACAAAGCCGAGTATGGTGATGTGATCAAAACCATCAATGCTTATTACGCTGCGACAAACGAGAATGCCAGACACGACAACTACCTAATGGGAATGTTGCGTTCAAGTGCGATCGCTGCATTGCCTTACTCCATAGGTTCAGGATTGGAAGTATATACTGCTGGTGACGAGTCAAGAAGAAAGGAGATTCTTCCAAGATTAAAAGCAGCTATCGACGCTGGTTACGAAAAAATGTATTTGCCTTTGGAAGAGCAGGTACTGATCGATGAGTTGAATCTGTACGCCAAAAAGGCGGGCAAAATCGCACCATATATTGCTGAACTGGCGGCGAAAAACAACAATGATTTTACCGCATATATCAAAGAGGCGGTGAAGAACAGTATTTTTGCATCTGCAGAACGTTTAAACAATTACCTCGAGAATCCAAATGCTACCGCCCTGGCCAACGATCCTCTTTATAAACTATCTTCAGCACTGATCGCGAAATATCGTGAAGAAGATCCGGCATTAAAAGCGCAACATGATAAATTTGAGGCAGCTTACCGTAAATATGTAGCTGGAGTACTGGCTTCAAACCCTAAAGGCAAGTTCTATCCAGATGCCAATAGTACGTTGCGCTTATCCTACGGCACGATCAAAGGCTTACCAAAGGATCCCCGAAACGATGCTGACAAAAACTATTACACCACACTTAAAGGAACAATTGCCAAGTACAAAAAAGGCGATGAAGAGTTCGATTTGCCACAGCGATTGATTGATCTGTACAATAATAAGGACTATGGCCGTTACGCTGACAAAAAGGGCTATTTACCAGTAAACTTCCTCAGTGACAACGACATAACTGGGGGAAACTCGGGCTCACCCGTTATAAATGGCAACGGCGAATTAATTGGCCTAGCTTTTGATGGGAATATTGAAGCAATGGCCGGAGATGTGATCTTCGATCACAAGCTACAACGTACAATTTCAGTTGATATCCGCTATGTCTTATTTATCATCGATAAATTTGCCGGCGCAACTAACATTATTGACGAACTTAAGATTGTTGAATAGTTTTTTTTGAGCTTTTTCGATAAAAAAAAACGAAATATATTTTCTATTTGATTCGTTTTTGTATATTTAAGGAGTGTTTAGAAAAAACCATAAAAACTAAAATTATAATTATAAAAAAATGGAAAACTACGTAAAATTAAAAGAGTTAGTAGCTTCTATCGAAGCTGATGCAGACAAGTTCTTCAACAATGGTAATTCTGCTGCTGGTACACGTGTACGTAAAGGATTACAAGAAATCAAAACCTTAGCACAAGAAATCCGTAACGAGGTTACTGCTAAGAAAAACAGCGGAAAATAATCTTTCCTGAGTTCACATAAAAAAGGCCTTTCTTCCGAAAGGCCTTTTTTATGTGAAACACACACTATTTTATGGTTTGCAACCCCAGCTTACAAATTGCCAAGCTCCATAATAAATTGCACCGTTTCCTTGTTCATGTGCTGTGAAAGTACACTCGTTAGCTGATCGGTCATCGCCTTTCTGGTCATCCGCTTCACCTTGCTGTTGTCAAACTTCTTCTTATCCATCGTCACCGCATTGCTCAGTTCGACCTTTGTGGCAAAATAGGAAACGTGCTGGCTGGGTACGACTAGGCCTAGGATCATTCCCGGCAATCCATTGATGGATTCAGGACCACCACTAATCGGTATCTCATTGCAGTAATATCCGATGACATACACAGAGTCGGGCGTAATACCATTAGCCCTGCGGCAGTTGTACCCCGCAATTTCCCGGTATTCATCGGTAATCTTCCATTTGATCCGCTTCATCGTGTCTTCGACAATGATCTTTTCTCCGACGATATCATTATATCGCAGAAAAGAACGATCCGACAGATTTGACAGGGTAGTCGCGTCGAAATCCAGAGCGAATATCATGATATACTGTTTGACCATCTCATCCAGTTGGTCGTTTTTGATCGGTTCAAACAAGGTTTCCTGACCATTAAACTTCAGGGTTTTCTTTAAGACGGCGTTTTCCGGTAGCTTGGGTAAGATCTGTTCGAAAAAAACCTTTGAATTATTATCAGCCTTGGCAATGAATTTCTTGCTGACAATGTTTTTCATGTACATGGTTTTATCGTAGGTAATACTTCCGGAACGGCCAAATAAGGTATATTGCGCCTTGAGCCCAAGTGCCGAACAGCATAAAAAGAAAAAAAAGATATATTTTAACATTGTGCTTCGATTTATTCTATAAAAACATTTTCGTAAAATCCCAGGATAGTTTAAGCATATAATACCTGCGTATCGTATCATACCGGCGCTGTGTAAAAACGGAAGTCGAGGCCGAACGGCTAAAACCTTTGTTCTGATCAAGCACATCGTTGACCGTAAAATCCAATACCAACGACTCGTTTTTGAGGAACTTTTTGCTTACTCCCGGATGCAATAAAAACTGCTCAAATTTTTGGTCAAAAGCTTTGGTCGCCGCTTCGTAAGTATAGCTATAGTTTGTATACAGCTTGAACGTTTTGGTAATGAAATATTCCACACTACCATTTGAACCGAACACAAATCCGTTACTATTGGTCGTGGGTTCCAGGCTGGATTTCATAATGCGGTATTGCGGACTAAGGTTGAGATCAAAATTGAGCCCCGTCTTCGTGTCTCTCTTGAAGTTATAAGTAAAATTAAAATTCGTCGTGTTTACCTTGTTCAGCTGTTGATTGAACATATTGTAATTATCACTCATATTCAAGTAGAACTGCGGCGAGTTGGACAATCCTAATTTCTTGCTCAGTTTAAAATACACCCCAGACCAGATATTGACCGAAGTATTCGTCTTTCCGTTCACGTTGTTCCAGGTATATGTATTGATACCGTCCAGGGTATCAATATTTTGGGTAATTGGATTCTTTTCCAGGGATACATTTCCGCCCACATAAAGATAATTGCCCGTCAGCACACGAAATGAGTTATAATTCAGATTTAATGAATTCCTAAAGGATGGTTTCAGGTTTTCATTTCCTAAATACCGGTTGATCTGATCCGAATTGTCAAGGATAGGCTGAATCTGGCTCATCGATGGCAGCTGATTTTTACCCGTGTAATTCATCCAAAGTCCTTTTGTTTTGGTAAAGGAATAGCCTGCGCTCACATTAGGGTTGTACGTAAAGTAGCTCCTCGAAAGACCCTGACTCGTATAATTGTTGAATTGTTTGAGCTTATCGTGATTAAAATTATTTGCCACAGTAAACTTGAATTTTTCCGTGGTATGGACAATAGCCAGCTTATATCTGCTACTATTTCTGTCAAAATCGTAATCATTACTAAACAGGGAGTCTAAATCCGTATAGTTTCCATTGCCGTCCTTGTTGAGAGATTGAACCGAAGACGAACTGTTACTCTGCTCTATCCCTGTCCCTAATACAAGATTCCAGACCTTCGACAAGGGCTCCGTATAAGAAATGGAAGCTCCCCAGACCTCGCTTTGATTATCCCGCACTTTACGTTGGTCCGTCGAAACGGTTTGTCCCAGATCATATTTATGTAGCTTCGATGTCAAATGTCCCGTACCGTTTGTCTCATTTCTATTCAACTGCCCATCCAGAGTAAACGAGCGCCCTTTTTTTCTGAACTTATGGGTATAATAGGCACTAAAGTTAAGTTCATTGATATTATTTTTGATGATCTCGCGCGTCTTCTCCGCCGTGGTTGTATCGAGGTCCCCCTGGCTATCCGGACGCTGTTTAAATTGAAACGCATTCCGCTCATTGTCTGACCAGAGATTTTTTCTGGAAATACCGCCCCTTACGGTCAGCATATTTAATGAATCGAACTTGAGATCATATTTTAAATTCGCCCGATGCTGATCATTTTCCGTATCCACCGTTTTTAATGAACGGTTATTGATCAGACCACTGCTGATGGTTTCGTCATTTCCATCGCTGCTCAGCCGGCCATACTTATAGTTGATGTTGACCGTATGTTTTTCCTTGTCGAATTTGTCGGAAAAATTTGCTCCCGAATTGATGGCACGGGGTACACCGATGACTCCCTGTCCGGAAAAAGGGTCGCTAAAGCTATTGATGGAAACCGATCCATCGTCGCCATAAGACACACCTGAATCGCCACCGTACTTTTGGGCGTCCTGCCAGTTCATACTCGTTGTACCGTTATTTCCAAATAATCCGTATACCGAAATCTTCTGGGATCCTTTGAATTTATTTAACATCAACTGCCCCATATAATAATCGTCCGTTCCGCCGCCGAAAAGGGCTTTACCAAACATTCCATTTTTGGAGCCGTCCTTTAACTTGACATTGATGGTTTGCTCCCGCTGCCCATCGTCCACTCCGGTCCGTTCAGCCTGCTCTGATTTCTTCTCATACACCTGCACTTTGTCCACCATATCCGAACGAATGTTTCTTGTCACCAGGGTTGGGTCATCACCAAAAAATTCTTCCCCATCCACAAGCACCTTCTTGACGGTCTTGCCCTGTGCCGTAATTTTGCCCGAAGCATCGACAGTGATACCCGGCAGCACTTTCAGCAGGTCTTCCACTTTCGCATTCTTTTCTACCTTAAAACTGCCGGCATCATACTCGGTCGTGTCTCCTTTGATGGTTATTGGAATTCTTCCGGTGACGATTACTTCTTCGAGTAGGGTCGCCGTGTTGGTCAACCCAATCGCAAGCTGTGAATAATCTATCCCCGGCAGAATTTCTGTATAGAAGTCCCCATATTTTGGATAGCTCACAATCAACAAGTAAGAGCCCGTATCTGGCCTGGATAAGGAAAACGAACCATCTGCATCAGATCTCGTAAAACTTGTCAAAATAGAATCTTTCGCCGTCAGCAACATGACAGTCGCATCGGATAACTTTAGCTGGTCTTTTACATCACTTACTTTTCCGGCAATTCTGGATTGCCCTACTGCCAGCCCATGGGCTGCAAAGACGAAAAAGAAGAGAATTTGCAAAACTCTTTTCATAAAATTGTTAGATAGTACATGAATTCAATATAACATTAGTAGATTAAACCTATATTTTGTTACAATGAAATTAATTTTTTTTCTATAAAACCACCGACTGATAAAATTGTCGTAGTATGGAATTTAGTCGTTATCTTGGTAAATGGCTAGAAACCGCCAGAACTGCTGACAGAAGAAGCATATTAATATGGCAAACAATAGCTGGCAGCCTATGATCAGATAATTTTTATATGCACTTGTAATGTCTGCCACCTGCACTTTACCCATCAGATAATTATTCAGGATTATTCCAAACACCGTACCCAATAGAAAAAATAAAATCGCGTATTTTTTATTTTTTTTAGCCTGCGCCTTGACTGTATCCAGATCTTTGATACGCGCCATAAGACGGCTTTCGAAATCATCAAATGGCATTTCGACCTTGCCCATCTGCATGAGCTGTCTGAATTTTTCTTCTTGTTTATCCATAGTATTCTGATTTCCGGATTAATTGCCCTAAAACAATTTGCATATTCTTACGTGCACGATGTAAAATCACCTTGGCATTCGCACGTGTCCATCCCATTATTTCTTCAATTTCGTCGAGAGATAGTTCTTCCAGATAAAAAAGACGCAAGGCAACTGATTCTCTTGAAGGCAAAATGGCCAGGGCATCATTGATCATTTCCTTCCTTTCGCCTGCGATGATCTCATCAAGCACCGATGCATGGTGCGCTTGATCATGATCGGATAGATCTAGATTGACAAACTCCAACTTTTTATGCCGGATACTGTTAAAAGCCACATGTACAACAATTCTGTATAACCATGTACTAAATTTTGCCCTACCTTTAAATGAAGACAGCGACTGGTAGCCTTTGATAAAAGCATCTTGTACGACGTCTTGTGCCAAATGTTCTTCCTTCACGATGGAAAGCGCAACTGAAAATGCCATATCTTTATAGGTATTGATAAAAAATCGATAAGATTCCACATCTCCGGATAGTACTTTTCGAATATAGATTTCATCCATCAGTGAGTTAAATATCTTGTTTTTTATCCAGATTATGGGCAACAATCATCGCCACTCCGGCACAGATGACAACAATGCCAACAGAGATCGAATGCTGGAGCTTCACCGTATTCAGATTGTTTAGAAGGCCGACAATAAACAGGCCCAGACCAATACCCGCGACCAGAATACCTGGTTTTTGCCAATCCGAAGGTTCCTTCGTCCTTTTTTCGCTTGGAAGACCTACCGAAGTACTGCGATAACGCATGATAAAATAGACACATAACGTGATACAAGTAAATAAACCGATGCAGACTACTGCTGCTACTGACCCTTTTTCCATATTTCTTTTATTTAATTTTTACATTAGTCACAGGCTTTCCCGAAAAGGTTACAACAAATTGAGTTAAATATGCCGATTTGTGTAAATTTGTTTCAAATACAAACAATATGCAAAACATTAAAGAATATGTAGAAGCAAACAAGCAACGTTTTTTGGATGAGTTGTTTGATTTATTGCGTTTACCATCGGTAAGTGCTGATCCCAAATTTAAGGGGGATGTGCAAAAGACAGCTGAGTTCGTTGCCCAGAAACTGCGGGATGCAGGTGCTGACAACGTAGAGGTTTGTGCAACCGCTGGTAATCCAATCGTTTATGGCGAAAAAATTATAGATCCTTCATTACCCACCGTATTAACGTACGGACATTACGATGTGCAGCCGGCCGATCCATATGAACTCTGGGATACTCCCCCTTTTGAACCCACTATACGCGATGGAAAAATTTATGCCCGCGGCTCTGCCGATGATAAGGGGCAGTTTTACATGCACGTAAAAGCCTTCGAATATATGATGAAAAACAATGCTTTGGCATGTAACATCAAGTTTATGATCGAAGGTGAGGAAGAAGTCGGCTCGGCCAATCTGGGCACCTTTGTAAAGGAAAATACTGAAAGACTTAAAGCGGATGTGATCGTCATCTCGGACACTTCCATGATCAGCATGGAACAACCCTCTCTGGAAACCGGTCTACGCGGACTCTCTTATGTTGAAGTGGAAGTAACAGGACCAAACAGAGACTTACACTCAGGTGTATACGGTGGCGCTGTCGCCAACCCTGCAACAGTGCTGGCCAAACTGATCGCTTCTTTGCACGACGAAAATAATCACATCGCGATCCCCGGATTTTACGATGATGTCATTGAGCTGACTGAAGCAGAACGCAAAGCGTTGAATGAAGCGCCATTCGACATCGAAGCCTATAAATCGGATCTGGGCATTCAAAATATCTGGGGTGAAAAAGGCTATACCACCCTCGAACGCACCGGCATCCGTCCGACGGTGGAAGTGAACGGTATATGGGGCGGTTATATCGGCGAAGGTGCCAAGACGGTATTGCCTTCCAAAGCTTATGCAAAAATCTCGATGCGTCTCGTTCCGAACCAAAAATCCGAACGTATTACAGCACTCTTTAAAAAACATTTTGAAGGCATCGCCCCTGATTATGTCAAAGTAGAAGTAAAACCGCATCACGGCGGCGAACCGGTCGTGACACCAACAGATAGCATAGCCTATAAAGCAGCCGAAAAAGCACTGCATGAAACATTCGGTGTTAAACCAATCCCAACGCGTGGCGGAGGTTCCATCCCGATCGTTGCCTTATTTGAAGAGGTACTGGGGTTGAAGACAGTGCTTCTAGGTTTCGGCCTAGATAGCGATAACCTGCATTCACCAAATGAGAAATATGGAATTGAAAACTACCTCATGGGGATTTCTACTATTCCTTTATTTCATAAATATTACGCAGAACTAAGCAAATAATTTAGCTTTTCATTCGACAAAGGGTTATTTTTAAAATTCAAAAATAACCCTTTGTCATTCTATGGATTTTGATTTTCGCTTACTCGTCTTTTATACAGCTGCTCAGCATCTTAATTTTACCAAGACAGCTTCAGCACTTTTCATATCGCAACCCGCTGTCAGTAAAAATATCCAGGAACTGGAAAAGAAGCTCGGCATACCTCTTTTTGAAAGAAAAGGCAATAATCTCAATCTCACCGAATCGGGGCAGATCCTTTATAAATACGCCCAGCAGATTATCAACCTGTACAATCAGGCAGGCCAGGAAATACAGGAGCTACAGCACGGCCGCAAGGGGAATCTAGTCTTGGGCGCCAGTACCACAATCTCGCAATATATATTACCGGCCTTGTTAGCCGATTTCCTGACGCAATACCCCAACAACCGTATCCAGTCATTTCAGTCCAATAGCCGCAGCATCGAAGAGCAGCTTATGGATAAAACACTCGATCTGGGCATTACTGAAGGATCCACGGACAACAGATCCCTAAAGTATATCCCTTTTATGAAAGATGAGCTCGTGCTGGTCACAAATAGCGGCAATCCCCTGTTAAAACAGCTAAAAGATCCGATGCTCGCCGATATCACACGGTTGCCACTGGTACTACGTGAACAAGGATCAGGTACCAGAACAATTATTGAAAATGCATTAAAGGATAAGCATATAAACTTGTCTGAAATTCAGATCGAGATGATATTGCCCTCAACAGAGAGCATCAAAGCTTACCTGCTGCGTCGCAATAGCTTCGCTTTTCTTTCCATACACACGGTGCAGAAGGAGGTGTTGAACAATCAATTGTCCATCGTCGACATCCCCGAGTTGACCATAGATCGCTACTTCTATTTTACCCACCTCTATGGCGGACTGGCAGGTACGCCCAACCAGTTTCTTCAGTTCTGCTTGCGTCAAAACTTCAAGGTATAACATTTGGTTATATCTCATAAGTAAAGTTCGCTTTATCCAACGCCGGCATGCCGGTAGATTTGTACAAACGAACAGATGAAATGGAATACAAGAAACTAACAATTTACTTAAAGGCGTTGAGCTGGATTATTGTCGCATTGTGTATCACTTGTACCACACTGTGTGTATTTCCTCTCAAACATGACACCAGTAGCAGAAACATCGGCTCGCCAGCAGTTTCCAATGACTCGCTGATCACTCATGTATCCCAATTCAAAGAGATAACATTCAAAGACAATCCGGAAGGTGAAATGGCCAAGTATGGCGAAAGGTTAATTAAAAACACCTATGACTATTTTTATGATGGCCAAGTGAAGATCGGAAACGAACTGGCTTGTGCGAGCTGCCATCTCAATGGCGGAACAAAAGCCTTTGCAGCACCTTATGTAGGGCTGACCAACGTATTTCCGACTTATATTGGCCGCGAAAATAAAGTTGAATCCCTGGAGGAACGTATCAATGGCTGTTTTGAACGCAGCATGAATGGCCGCGCAATCCCGGAAAACAGCAGGGAAATGCGCGCAATTGTTACCTATATCAAAAACATCAGTGCCAATACACTCAATAAAGGCAGATTGCCCGGACAGGGATTTGTGCAGCTCGATATTCCAGATCGGGCAGCCGATCTCAAACACGGAAAACTCGTATTTGAAGGAAAATGCATCAGCTGCCATGGAAAGGACGGACAAGGAGTTCCGCAAGCTGGGGGAAAAGGATATATATATCCCCCGCTTTGGGGAAAAGACAGCTATAATGACGGCGCAGGAATGGCGAGACTGCTCACCGCTGCACGTTTTATTAAAGCCAATATGCCTTTGGGAGCCACCTACGACGCTCCCCAGCTCAGCGATGCCGAAGCTTATGATGTAGCCGCCTACATCAATTCCTTTGACCGTCCAAAAAAAACGAATAAAGAACTGGATTATCCTGACCTCGGCAAAAAACCAAAGGATAGCCCCTACCCCCCCTATGCCGATAACATTAGTTTAGAACAACATAAACATGGACCTTATAATTTTTAAGAAAATGAAAAAACACTTCACCATCGCCTGTATCCTGCTGGCGATAACAACCTTCAGGGCAAAAGCCCAAAGTGACAAATTACTGATTGCTAATCAGCAATATACCGGCGCTGCTGCCAAGGAACAAATATACAAAGCAATTTATCAGCTGGACAGCAATGACCCCAAAACCATTGAGAAAGCTATTCGTAACATCAACAACGTTTTGAAAGATCCTCGTTTGAAAGGTCGGTTACAGATTGAACTGGTTGCCTTTTCGGGAGGAACAGAAGCCTACCTAAAAAAGAATAGCCAATACGAACAGCCCCTAAAGGAACTGGTCAGAAAAGGCGTAATCGTAGCGCAATGCCTGAACACATTGCAAGAGAAACATATCGCAAAGGAGGAATTATTTGATTTTATTGCATATGTCCCCAGTGGCAATGGCGAACTTATTCTCCGTGCAAATGAGGGTTGGATCATTGTTAAACCATAATAGCATGAGAAAATTTGTACTATCCAGCCTGCTTCTGGCCCTCTTGCCCAACCTCCAGTTGCGTGCACAGGAACATCGTTTTGATCCACCATGGAACAATCCTCCCAAATCCGCACTCAACTTTACTGTGCCGGGGATCGATAATGTTCCCGATCTCTATGGTGATATTGAAAATCCACAGCTCACGATCTTTTTTGCCGGCAACCAATTTATGGTAGTGGATGATCTCCTAACCGCTTTCAAAAAAGAATATCCGAAGTATGAGCGTATATTTGTCGAAACCCTGCCTCTGGGAATCCTTGCCAAACAGATCAAAGGCGGCTCAGTTACCATCGGTAATCTACGCATTACCCATAAGCCTGACATCTATACCGCCAGTAAGAGGGCCATACAGGAAATGGCCGACTATTTCAGCCATACGCAGATATACTGTTACAACAACATCTGCCTGATGGTCCCCCGGGGCAACCCCGCAAATATCCAAACATTGAACGATCTAGGTAAGCCTAATGTGCGAATCAGCATGCCGAATCCCTTATGGGAAGGTATAGGAGAACAGATCAAAGCATCCTACAAAAAAGCTGGCGGCGAACAACTCGTAAAGAAAATCATGGAGGACAAAGTTCAGGATGGTCGCACTTATCTGACAAAAATTCACCATCGGGAAAGCCCCATGCGCATCCTATACAATCAGGCAGACGTAGCCCCCGTGTGGACCTCCGAGGTTGTCTATCAAAAACTCATTGGTCATCCTGTCGAGGGTATTACCATCCCTGATGCGCAAAATACAACAGCAACCTATGTGGCGGCAAAACTCAAAAATGCCCCTCATAAGCAGGCAGCAGACGACTTCCTTAAATTTATGGCCTCCTCCGTGGCCAAACAGATTTACAAAAAATATGGCTTTACAATCGACTAAAAAAAGAAAATGGATATTAATATCCATTTTCTTTTTTTACTTTAGGTCAAAATTAGTCGAATTGTATGGTTCTATTGCTTAAAAAACTCCATCGTTACTGGTATTTTATAGCCGTTCTGCTTGTTTTTATCCTATTTTTCCCGTACCTCTATTTTTTAGCGCTGGAACCAAAAAAAAATTACGCCGCGATAGCACGTATGCGCCGATGGATCTCGATCAGCGGTTCTGCATTAGCAGGAGTATTTTTTAAAGTCACCTACGAATCGCAGTTTAGCTGGGACAGGTCCATGGTACTCTGCCCGAATCATACATCAGTTCTGGATATCACCGCCTTAACCTACTTGTGCCCGATTCCGTTTTCATTTATTGGCAAAGCTTCACTGCTCAAAAATCCAGTTACACGCATCTTCTTCAAAACCATCGATATTCCGGTTACCCGAAGAAGCAAAGTTTCCTCATTTAAGGCCTTTCAGCGCGCTAATGAACTGGTTCAACAGGGCCGTAGCGTGGTCATATTTCCTGAAGGAAAGATTGATGACGGATTTCCACCTCAGCTACATGCGTTTAAATCTGGTGCTTTTCGCATCGCCATCCAAAATGATGTGCCCATAGTACCGATTATTATCGAAAATGCCTGGGATATTTTCTTCGATGACGGAGCCAAACGAGGTTCGCGTCCCGGAATTGTCAACGTTCATGTTTTCAGTCCCATCGAGACCAAAGATTTTGATGACAACAATGCCTCCGAACTCGAGAAAATTGTTTACGACAAAATGCATTCTTATTGGATTATGAAGAATAAATCGTATTTTCAAAAACCAGAGAACGTCCAAAAAATATGTCAGGAAAGATATTAATCGAAATCAAGGATATTGCACGTGAATATCAGATAGGTTCAGAAACCATCCATGCACTTAGCTCCGTGACGCTCAATATTCACAAGGGAGAATTTGTTGCATTAATGGGCCCGTCAGGATCAGGGAAATCCACACTTATGAATATATTGGGCTGTCTGGACACGCCTAGCAGAGGAGAGTATATCCTCAACGGTATAAACGTAAGCGATATGTCAGACGATGAGCTTGCCGAGGTCAGAAACAAAGAAATAGGCTTTGTTTTTCAAACCTTCAATTTGCTGCCCAAAAGCACAGCATTGGAGAATGTTGCCTTGCCGCTGATCTATGCCGGATATAACAAAATTAACCGTGAGCAAAAAGCCACGGCGGCCTTAGAGAGCGTAGGTTTGGGACATCGTATGGACCATAGACCCAATGAACTGTCGGGTGGCCAGCGGCAGCGCGTGGCCGTTGCGCGTGCACTGATCAACGATCCATCCATTATATTGGCTGACGAGCCTACCGGAAACCTTGACACGAAGACATCCATCGAAATTATGGGGCTGCTCGAAGAAATCCACTCCAAAGGAAACACCATTATTCTGGTTACACATGAGGAGGATATCGCACTTCATGCTCACCGTATTGTACGCATGCGCGACGGGCTAATAGAGAATGATTACGCCAATCCGGATATCAAATCCGTCTCGCCACGCCTGAATGCCTTAAAGGAAAAAGGTAGTGACTTTGAGAATATTTAAAATATTATCTATCTAATATCCAATACTTTACATTATTTACAGAAAAATAACAGCTGATTTACTTGCTTAAGTTAAATTAATTGATAGCTTTGCGAAAATAGAGAACTTAAATTGTTTTTATATGTATTGGACATTAGAATTAGCTTCGCATCTAGAAGATGCACCATGGCCAGCAACAAAAGATGAATTAATCGATTACGCTATTCGTTCGGGTGCACCAGTTGAGGTGATTGAAAACTTACAATCTCTTGAGGATGACGGTGAGCCATATGAAAATATTGAAGAAATTTGGCCCGACTATCCAACAAAAGATGATTTCTTCTTCAATGAAGATGAATATTAAGCAATAAAAAACGCCTTTAGTAAAAGGCGTTTTTTATTGCTCAGATGTAAAAATACCCATTCGAAAGAGCCATTGTCGATTAATACAAACACAAATCCTTGTCTGCTGATTAATCCATTGGATGGCATACAAGTCTTATATGCATGAAATTCAAGATAAAGGCATGGCTTTTAGCCTGTATAACCCTGTTCTGCTGCTCATTATTTGCACAGCAAAGTGCGGATAACGATCCCAATGTAGCTGTGCTGAAGAACTTTGTACATCGCCTAAATGACAAAGATGTCGCAAGCGACATCATTTTGAGCCAAGATCTGTTAACCTCCAAAAATATGGATGCGGACATGCAGGAGTATCTCTTGGCCAGCATAGACGAGATTCGGATCAATATACAGAGTAAAGATAACAGTAAACTGGAATATATCAGCTTTGCCCGGGCTGGACGTAAGGAAACCAATGATATCGACCTCGAAGGAATAGACCCACGACAAGTTTATTTTGTCCGGTATCTGAAACGCTTTGTTTTCGCAGCGGTTGTCCAAGATAAAAAAATAGCTTCTTTCACCCTGGTGTCCAAAGGTGACAATAGAGCCCATTTCGTTTTTTATTGACCGCATTTACACGGACCCTCAGCACAAATTTACCGTTCGATAACCTTGTGCCCCCGTGTCCTTTAGAATGTTTTAACAACAATTTTAAGTCGAATGCTGATTTTTTAGTTTTTTTTCAATAAAAAGACTTGCATTTTACAATTGTATCAACCATATTTGTAAAAACAAAAAAGAAAAATGATACTGACCGTATTGAATAAAGCTTGGTGGTGGCACGACGAATAACGTTGTGGCAAACTCCTATTGCATTATTTGATATACATCAAGATATGGTGGGCTTGCCTGAATAAGGTAAGCCCTTTTTATTTAAAATAAATATGAAAGAAATTTTAGCCCATTTGTTTGAATACAAAACTTTTTCGCGGCAGGAAGCTTACGAAATCCTGACCAACATTGCCAGAGGTAAATATGACAGTCACCAGATTGCAGCATTCATGACCGCATATGGTATGCGCAGTATCCGCGTGGAAGAACTCGCTGGATTTCGAGACGCGATGTACGACTTATGTCTCAAACTGGACTTTGACGGTTACGATCTGATTGACCTCTGCGGTACTGGCGGCGACGGCAAAAATACGTTCAATATCTCTACAATCGCTTCTTTCGTTACAGCCGGTGCAGGTTATAAGGTTGCCAAACATGGAAATATCGGTGTATCATCCAGCTGTGGCTCATCAAATGTCATGGAACATCTGGGTTATCAGTTCAGCAACGACAAGGAAGAACTGACCCGCCAGCTCGACGAAGCCAATATATGCTTCCTCCATGCTCCGCTGTTTCACCCCGCCATGAAAACCGTTGCTCCCATCCGCAGGGCCTTGGGGGTGAAGACGTTTTTTAATATGTTAGGACCCTTAACCAACCCAGCCAATCCAAAATTTCAGTCTGTTGGTGTATTCAGCTTAGAGCTTGCACGCCTATATGGTTATCTGTACCAGCATACCGACAAGCAATACGCAATTATACATGCCCTGGATGGCTATGACGAGATATCCATGACCGGTGATTTTAAAGTCATCACCAACCAAGGTGAAAATTATTACAGTATGGAAGAACTCGGTTTTTCACCAATCCTCCCAGAGTATCTGGCTGGAGGTGACAGCGTTGCGGATGCAGCACAGATATTTTTGTCCATACTGAATAATCAAGGTACGGATGTGCAAAACAATGTGGTATTGACCAATGCCGCATTTGCCATTAAAACATTTCACCCCGAAAAGACGTTTGGCGACTGCTTTTACGAAGCGGAAGAAGCCCTGATGTCCGGAAAAGCGCTCCGAAGTTTTCAAAAAATCATTAAGCAATAAGCATGGCAGTTAAAGTAAAAGTGTGTGGGATGAAATATCCGGACAACATTGCAGAAGTAACCGCACTTGGGGTTGATTATATCGGCTTTATATTTTACGAGAAGTCCAAACGTTATGTCGGCACAGCACAAAGGGAATATATCCGCAACCTCGTGCAGCCCGCGAAAGTGGGGGTCTTTGTGAACACTGACTTGCCGGAGCTCGTTGATACAATTCATAATTTCAAGCTGGATGCCGTTCAGCTACACGGGAATGAAACAGCAGAGTTCTGCCAGGCCCTGAAAGCGGAGACATCGGCCATTGTCATAAAAGCATTCGGAGTCGATCATAGCTTTGACTGGAATCAGCTGGAATCCTACCGCGATGTCGTGGATTATTTTTTATTTGACACAAAAAGCAGCGCCTATGGTGGCACGGGTATACCCTTCGACTGGTCGCTGTTAAACCAGTATAAATTAGACTGTCCCTATTTCCTCAGTGGCGGATTAGGACCAGACAATATCGGAGAAGCCTTACAAGTCGACGATCCACGTCTGTACGCCCTGGATCTCAATTCAAAATTCGAAGTAGAACCCGGATTAAAAGATATCAATCTATTAACCCAAAGCATAAACAATATTAAAAGATGAGTATATATCAAGTTAATGAGAAAGGATATTATGGGCCATTTGGAGGTGCCTATATCCCTGAGATGCTCTACCCGAATGTGGAGGAGCTTCGCGAAGAATATCTCAAGATTATCGAAGAGAAAAGCTTTCAGGAAGAATTTAACCAATTGCTCCGCGATTACGTTGGTCGCCCTTCACCATTATATCATGCCAAGCGCCTGTCTGAAAAATATGGGACGACTATTTATTTAAAGCGCGAGGACCTCAACCATACCGGAGCACATAAGATCAACAATACCATTGGCCAGATTCTTCTGGCTGAGCGTTTGGGCAAAAAACGCATTATTGCGGAGACAGGAGCAGGACAGCATGGTGTAGCCACCGCAACGGTATGTGCGCTCAAAGGCATCCAATGTGCTGTCTATATGGGTGAAATTGACATACAGCGCCAGGCGCCCAACGTTGCGCGCATGAAGATGATGGGCGCAGAAGTTATCGCAGCAACCTCCGGTTCGAAAACGCTGAAAGATGCAACCAACGAAGCGCTGCGCGACTGGATAAACAATCCTATTGATACCCATTACATCATCGGGTCGGTCGTCGGACCACACCCCTATCCGGATATGGTCGCTCGCTTTCAGTCCATCATTTCTGAGGAAACAAAAAAGCAACTGCTTGAAAAAACGGGAAAGGCAACTCCCGATATGGTGCTGGCCTGCGTGGGTGGTGGATCCAATGCTGCGGGTATGTTCTACCATTTTTTGGATGAGGAATCTGTTCAGCTTTACGCCGTTGAAGCCGCTGGTCACGGTGTTCATTCGGGGGAATCTGCTGCGACAACCGCACTGGGAAAAGAAGGTGTGCTCCATGGAAGCAGGTCCATATTGATGCAGACTGAAGATGGCCAGGTCGTTGAGCCCTATTCCATTTCTGCAGGACTGGATTATCCGGGCATCGGTCCACAACATGCTTGGTTATTCCGCTCGGGCAGGGGGAATTACGTCAGCATCACCGACGACGAAGCTATGCAGGCAGGTCTCGAACTTACGCGACTGGAAGGTATCATCCCTGCGATTGAAAGCGCCCACGCGCTGGCTTATCTGGCGAAGATTCCGTTCAAAGGAGACGAGACGGTGGTCATATGCCTGTCAGGACGAGGTGACAAGGATCTGGACAACTATATGAAATACTTTGATTTTTAAACGCATGAGAACGATTGAAAAAAAAGCGGGCAACCCCTTATTATCGATATATTTTACCGCAGGCTACCCCGAGCTTGGGAGTACAGTCCGTATAGCTAAAAAACTGGAGGAAGCTGGGGCAGATTTTTTGGAAATTGGATTTCCTTACTCTGATCCGGTCGCAGACGGCCCCGTCATCCAGCACAGTTCACAGGTGGCGCTGGAAAATGGCATGACACTTAAAAGGCTATTTGAAGAACTGCGCGAGCTCCGTCAGCACGTACACATCCCCGTCTTTTTGATGGGGTATGTAAACCCTGTGCTGCAGTTCGGAATGGACAATTTTTGCGCAGAATGCAAGAACGTCGGTGTGGACGGCGTTATTATTCCTGATCTGCCCATGTATGAATATGAGGAACTGTATAAAGAGACTTTCGAAAAAAATGGCATTGCCAATATCTTTATTGTCACGCCGCAGACTTCAACCGAACGTATCAAAAAAATAGACAGTCTTTCCCGTAGTTTTATCTATCTGCTCTCGGCCAATGCCACGACTGGCAAAACCCTGGATGTAGGTGAAGATACCCATGCCTACTTTAAGCGTATACATGATCTGCAGCTCAAAAGCCCGCTAATTGTCGGATTCGGTATTTCGGATAAAGCGACATTCCAAAAGGCTAGTACCTATACTGCCGGAGCGATCATCGGCACTGCATTTGTTAAAAAGTTAAAAGAACAGGACTACATGGATCAGATTCCTGACTTCATAAAGTCTATCAAGGACTAACGACTCCAAAATGATTCCGGTTAGCGTCTGGGATAGGTCAACTATTAAGCCTTATACCCAGACACTAATTGTCGGATACAGGCCTGAACGAGGATTAACAAGCAAATAACATGGATACCAGAAGAGATTTTTTAAAGAAAGCGGCGATGCTTGCCGGGGGAGCCTCGCTTTCTCATGTTATTCCACCGGCCATTGCCAAGGCAATGGCAATCAACCCTGCCTTAGGAAGCTCCTTTTATGATGCCGAACATGTTGTACTGCTGATGCAGGAAAACAGATCTTTTGATCATGCTTTTGGTACCCTCCGGGGAGTTCGTGGATTCAACGATCCCAGAGCCATCCGGCAGCCAAACCGCAATAAAGTCTGGTTCCAGACGCAAAAAACTGGTGAAACATACGCCCCCTTCCGGCTAGATATCAAAGATTCAAAAATCACCTGGATGGGATGTCTTCCTCATAACTGGACGGATCAGACCGACGCCCGCAATGAGGGTAAAATGGATAAATGGTTAGATGTCAAACATTCTGGCTTTAAAGAGTTTGCAGACCTCCCCTTAACGATGGGCTATTATACCCGGGAAGATATACCCTTCTACTATTCACTTGCCGATTCTTTCACCATCTGCGATCAGCATTTTTGTTCCAGCATCACAGGCACCAACCCCAACAGATTGTATTTCTGGACAGCAAATATCCGCGAAAATTTAAACGGAAAGGCGCTGGTATGGAATGGTGATTCTGAATTTAGTGGAAAAGCCAACTGGAAAACCTTTCCCGAACGCCTGTCTGAGCTCGGAGTGGACTGGAAAATCTATCAGAACGAAATTTCATCCAGCAGCGCCGGTTATAGCGGTGAGGCCAATAGCTGGCTGGCCAATTTTGGATGTAATCCTATGGAATACTTTCCGCAATATGAGGTAAAATACAGCCCACGCTATCGTCAGCTGCTGCACGAAAAAAAGAAACAGCTGGAAGAAAAAATAAATACTGCCACGACTGCAGATATAAAGCAAAAACTACAGCAGCAACTGGGACAGCTACTTGCTGAAATCGAGCAGTACAGCATGGACAACTTCGAAAAACTCGATGCACGGACAAAGGATATCCATCGGCGGGCATTTGTCAACAATAGTGCGCAACCTGATTATATGCAATTGGAGACCATGCGCTATCACGAAGGCGATCAGCAGCGGGAGCTACAGATACCCAAAGGAGATATCCTTTATCAGTTTCGAAAAGATGTTGAAGAGGGAAAGCTTCCGATGGTCTCCTGGCTGGCGCCACCCCAGCTTTTCTCAGATCATCCCGACTCCCCTTGGTTTGGAGCCTGGTACGTTAGTGAAATCATGGATATCCTGACGCAGAACCCAGAGATTTGGAAAAAAACGATCTTTATTCTCACCTACGATGAGAACGATGGCTATTTCGACCATTTCGCACCTTTCACGCCGCCAAATCCGTACCGGCCAGAAAGTGGCAAAGTCTCCGCGGGAATTGACCCGACCGTCGAATTTGTCCGCCGTAATGAACAATATTATCCGGAAAGTGGACGTGAGAGCGTGATCGGCCTGGGATATCGGGTTCCGATGATTATTGCATCACCCTGGACAAGAGGTGGCTGGGTCAATTCTCAGGTATTCGATCACACCTCCAGCTTACAATTTCTCGAAAAATTCATTAGCCATAAAATCAGGAAAGAAGTCAGGGAGACCAACATCAGCGCCTGGCGAAGGGCAGTCTGCGGCGACCTCACCTCAGCCTTCAGACCTTACCACGGCGAGCTGATCAACAAACCGTTAGTATTGGACCGCGAACATTTTATAAGGGGAATCCACCAAGCCAAATATAAAGGACTTCCAATGGGCTTCAAACCTTTATCCTCAGCGGAGGTCCAACAAATAGAGAAAAACCCTACCAGTTCGCCTTATTTTCCAAGACAGGAACCGGGGCTTCGTGACTCCTGCTTGCTCCCTTACGAATTGTATGCGGATGGTGAATACCGCCCAGAAGGAAACTATCAGATTGTGTTCGAAGTACGAAATGATATGTTCGGTGATCGAGCCGCGGGCTCTCCCTTCACTGTATATCATGCTGCCCCTTATAACGGTGAAACCGGAACCTCCCGCTGCTATGCGGTGTCTCCCGGTGACCGCATCACCGACCAATGGAATATACAATCTTTCGAAAATGGAAAGTATCAGTTTGAAGTACATGGTCCTAATGGCTTTTATCGCGAGTTTAAGGGCGGCCCCACACATCCAAAAATTAAAATCATCTGCCGCTACGAAATAGATAAAAATACCAAAACCTTCACGGGTAAATTAATCTTCAGCTGTATGAACAGCGATGAGGTGGATCATCAGCTCCTATTTGAAGATCTGAGCTACGGTCGGGGAAACACACCTCTCTCGCTAAAAAGCGGGGAAACTGCGACTATTCGCTTCGACCTATCCAAACAATATCACTGGTATGACGTCCGTGTAACCTGCAAACAATATTCGGATTTTGCAGAACAATACGCCGGTCGTATCGAGACCGGAAAAAACGGAAAAAGCGACCCATTGCTAAGCCGATCATAAAAAACGGAGCTGCTTATTAAGGCGGCTCCGTTTTCATAATCAACAATCAAAGTCCATTAGCCCGCTCCCCAAAAGGAAAGCCATCAGAAACGCTTATTCCTGAATACGGCGGACGACATGATAAAATCCTTTATACAATAGCACTGCACTGACGATCAAAAGTACAGCTAGCAGATATAAACTAATGGAATTAATGAATAAAAGACACATAACATCGGTAGTTTTTGGTTATAAATTCTGCAGTACAAGTTATAACATTTATTCAAAATATTACAAAAAAAACATATAAATTTTATCTACATTTGTGGAAATGAAGAAGATCGCACTCTTTATCGGCTTATTTTTCTATCTGCTCGCAGCAAGCGGTGCGACTTTGCATCTTCATTTTTGCCAGGGCGAACCTCAGGCGCTGTCACTGTCAGAAGACCAAACGGCTCATTCATGCCCCTTATGTGCAAAATCGGATAAAAACCAGCAACATTGCCATCAGGAAGGCAGCTGTAAAGATATACGCATAGCTGCTCAAAAAGTGGATGACTTCAATCGTTTATCTCAGACTCTTAACTTCAATAGTTTCTCCCCGGCGGTTATCATACGCCATTGGATGATTAACTATTTTCAGTTTGCAGCCGAAGAAGACAGCTCATTACTCCAGGTAGCTAGTTTCGGAAACTTTATCCAAAAAGATAACCAGCCTGTCTTTATTCTTAACCAAAACTTTAGAATCTGATTCATTTCTTCATTATACTGATGTATTGATGGATTTTTTCATCGATAGGCATTGCTATGCAGCTTTTTTTAAGACCGTATACTATTAAAGAATCATGAATCAAATGTTAAAAAAAATATACACAACAGCACTAATCTTATTTATCACCATCACAACCCTTTGGGCACAGAGCGACAGTACAAAAACACTAACTGTGGCCGGCAACTGCGCCATGTGCAAAAAAAGAATTGAAACTGCAGCCAAACTGCCCGGCGTAGCTAGCGCAGTCTGGAATGCCAGCAACAATCAGCTGCTCTTAACCTACGATGCAGAGAAAGTGCAGCTGGAAACGATCAAAAAAAACATCGCTGCAGTCGGACATGACGTCGACAACCTAGTGGCAAGCGAAGAGGCTTATGCCAAGCTGCATGAATGCTGTATGTACCCACGACTGATCGACGGAAAATCACCTGAAAAACAACCTGCTACAACCGAATCAGAACATGACCACCCCCATATCATTACAGGTGTCGTGGTGGAAGAGAATGAAAAAGGTGAGCTCAAACCAATTGTAGGTGCTAACGTGCATTGGGCAAATTTACCGACAAGGAATACCAGAAGTAATGAAAACGGTGTGTTTAAGCTAGAGCACAAAGACGGTTTTGACAAACTGGTGGTTAGCTATGTGGGCATGCGGTCCGATACCATCACCATTAAAGACCCCCATGAGATTGTCATGATCACCGCCAGAGGCAATGTCCTGATGGAAGTCGAAGTTAAAGGGACACGCCGGTCAAACTATATCGACAGGATGACACCCGCCAGACTGGAAGTACTCACCGGCAAAGAACTATTCAAAGCAGCCTGCTGTGATCTGAGCGAAAGTTTTGAAACCAATGCTTCCGTGGACGTAATCAGTGCTGATGCCGTCACCGGCAGTAAACAGATCCAGATGCTAGGCCTCAGTGGAATCTATACCCAGCTGACTGTCGAAAACCTGCCAGGCCCCCGCGGCTTAGCTTCACCACTGGGCCTAAATTCCATCGCTGGCACCTGGATAGAATCCATTCAGATCGCCAAGGGGGTAGGCTCCGTCGCCAATGGCTATGAAAGCATGGCCGGTCAGATCAATGTCGAACTAAAAAAACCACAAAACTCAGAAAGGCTGTTCTTTAATGCCTATGCCAATAATATGGGGCGCACTGACGTAAATCTGAACCTTTCCCAAAAAATTGGGCACCATTGGTCCACATCGGTCTTATTACATGACAACTTTATGTATAATAAATCCATGAACTTTAGCCACAATGGCTTCCGGGATGTGCCCATCGGAAATTTATTTTCCGGGGTAAACCGTTGGTTATACGAAAACGGAAAGGGTCTTATGGTACAATTCGGCATTAAATACCTCAATGACGACCGTACCGGCGGACAAATAGATTTTGACAAGAAAAAGGATAAAGGCACGACCAATCGCTATGGACTCGGCTTTGACATCGAGCGTGTTGAAGGCTTTGCCAAAATTGGTTATGTATTTCCGGGGAATAAACATCGTAGCGTTGGCTTGCAACTGGCGGGATCCAACTATAATCAGAAAAGCTACTTTGGTCTGAACAGCTACGATTCTGAACAACAAAACGGTTATGCTAACCTCCTCTTTCAGGACATCCTCGGTACCGTCGCCCACAAATATCGGGTCGGTGTGTCCGTCAATTACGACAACTATGACGAATGGTATCTCAAGGACCAGAATTTTAAACGCAAAGAGGTGGTCTCGGGAGCATTTGCAGAATATACCTTTAGTCCTTCCGAAAAATTTGATGCCGTACTGGGGTTACGCCAGGACTATAATTCATTATATGGCTGGTTTACCACACCGCGGGTGAACCTGCGCTATGCACCTATATCCGGAACGACCTTACGCGCTAGTTCAGGAAGGGGACAGCGAACAGCAAATATCTTTGCAGAAAACACCGCTGTACTGGCAAGTAGCCGAAAACTGGTCATCCAGTCCCTTGATATTCATCAGAAAGCATATGGCCTGCAGCCTGAAGTATCATGGAATACCGGCCTAGCCCTGGACCAGAGCATGCGAATCTTCGGTAGAGAAGCCTCTGCTTCTGTCGAGTTTTTTCACAACAGCTTCTCCAATCAGGTTGTTGTAGATTACGAAAACCCAAGGGAGATCAATTTTTATAATCTAAGTGGCAAATCATTTTCCAACAGCTTACAAGCAGAGTTCCGTTTGATGCCCGCCCCACATTTTGAAACGCGTCTCGCTTATCGCCTCCTGGATGTGCAGACCGATTTCGAGAGCGGCAGAAAAACCAAACCACTGTTGGCCAAACATCGTGGCTTTGTCAACCTTGCGTACAATCACCACTCGGGCTGGAGCCTGGATTACACCTTGAATGTCGTTGGACCAAAACGTATACCTTCAACGCTAGACAACCCAGTAGAATACCAGATGCCAGCAACATCCAGAACCTATGCGACAATGAATGCGCAGATCAGTAAAACATTCGGCAAAGACAAGAACTTTACGGTCTATATTGGCGGTGAAAATCTATCCAACTATTTTCAGAAAACCCCAATCCTTGCTGCGGATCAGCCCTTTGGAAACTATTTTGACACCTCGATGCTGTGGGGCCCGCTAACAGGACGCATGTTTTATACAGGAATCCGTTATTTCATCAAATAGCGGGTGAATTGAGGCCTCATGCTTTCCAATAATCGACAGCTGGCAAAATTAGTACATGTCCTCTCCGTTAAAGATACCATAGAGCGTGCATCGATTCCTATATGAAAAAGGGAATCGATAACACAGATTGTTTTCAAAAAAAGCGGCTATACAGCCGCTTTTTCTATGTTAAACCTTTTAATTCCTGGTAGAGCTTAGCTGTTGGCAAGCCCACCACATTGTTGTATTCCCCCTCTATTTTCGCGATTCCGATCAAGCCGATCCATTCCTGGATACCATAGGATCCCGCTTTGTCCAACGGTGAAAAATTTGATACGTAGTAGCTTATTTCTTCCGAATCCAGCGGATAGAAGTGAACTATTGTCGTCTCCACAAAAGAATGGACACTACCTTTCCATTGGATCGCCACTGCCGTCATGACCAGATGCTTATCGGCGGACAGACTCCACAGCGTCCGTTCGGCCTCGTCCCTGCTTTTGGGCTTACCCAGAATCTCCCCCGCAGCCGAAACAACAACCGTGTCTGCGCAGATCACCAGGCTGTCCGACCGGTCCGCAAAAGCCTTCAATTTTTGCAAGGCAATCTGACGGACAGCTTCTTGAGGCGTAAGCGCAGGATCCACATATTCATCTGTTTCTCTCACTTCGACCTCAAACGGAAAGCCCAAACCTGCTAATAACTGTTTTCGCCTTGGCGATTGGGAGCCTAGAATAACCGGCACATTTTTTAAATTCGCTAACATACCTATATACTCTTTATCATTTCATCCTCATACCAGTTGCCCTGTAGCTTCAAAACTTTCTCGATCAACTCGCGCACAACGCCTTTCCCGCCTTTCAATGCCGATACATAATGCGAAATTTTCTTAATGTCCTCGACAGCGTCGGCCGGAGAGACAGCAAGCCCCACAGAACGCATGCAACTGAAGTCCGGAATATCATCTCCGATATACATCAGCTGACTCAATTCTAACTGATATACATCTGCAAGCTCCCTCAACCTCGTCAGCTTGTCAGCTACCTTTAAATGAACTTCACGGACGCCAAGGCCCTTTAAACGATGTTCAACACCACGAGAAGCTCCGCCGGTAATGATAAAGATAGGGTAACCTTGCTTAATGGCCAGCTGTATCGCGTAACCATCTTTGATATTAAAGGTACGCAACTGCTCCCCGCTTTCGTTTACCTGCACTGTTCCATCCGTCAAAACACCGTCCACATCCAGTACAAACCCTTTTATCTGTTTAAATTCTGTCAATACCATCAAAATATATTTTTGTAAAAGTAAGGGATTTCGACCAATAATCCGACTGTCGGCTCTTACAGAGACGAAACATTGACGGTCATATTTTTATTTAAATACGCCAAATATCATTTATATGTCACAACATAGTTGTATTAGCAACTTATTGTTAAAAATATTTGGAAGGAAAGGACTATTTACTGTATCTTTGTAGAAGATAATTAAAGGTTATCTCGCTATGAAAACACTAACAGAACGCTTTTAAGCACATTTATTTTAAAAGCATATATAAGATTAATAAAACAATCATTCTGGTTTTCAGGCAAAAAAAATACAGCAACTAAAGTTAATTTTAGGAGCTCCTTAGGAAGTCTTTTCATAATTTAGGTTTATAATTGGTTAGTAACAAACCCTGGTGCCCATCATCAGGGTTTTGTTTTTTAAGTATTTCACGTTTGCACCTGACTATCTTGTATTTTTCTGTATTTTAGGAATAGTAAGTTTTTTCGTTATTTTACATACATCTTTTTCCCGGTGTGATAACGGCAACTACCCGCAGAAAAATGGACATTAAACGCATTCTTGCATGGATCAAAAAAACTATAAAAAGCAGATTACCATCGGAGTAGTGATTTCTTTTTCACTAATTTTTATTTCCGCGTTGTGCTTTTTTATCTCTCTGCATCATATATTGGATAATGAACGTACGATTGTCCGGATTGCCGAAGAGCGGTTTGCTCTTATTAACCGGATCAGAACAAACGTGGATAATGTCAATGACGCCAAACTTAACTATTCTATAAAAAAGAACACCGCGCTCTTTACTCCCTATCAGCAAGACCTTAGGCGTAATGATGAGCTGTTGAACGCATTTGACACCGACGATGGGTTTTATACATTCCCGGCGCAGCAGATAGCCTTACTCCGCAAGGAAATAAGGGCATTCTATGATTTTGAGCAAGATATGTACGAGATCGCGCACAATGAAGATCTTTCTAAGCGGATTAGTGTCCAAAAAACAGCCATTTTTAATCAGATTGATATACTCTCCAAAGATCTTCTCGCCCAAAGGGCTAATTTACTGGAGAAATCCGCCAACAGTCTTCAGCTTGCCCAGAACATTACTTACTTGTTTATTGCGATCGGATTAAGCGGATTTTTCTTTATTTTGGCCAAGATCTCTTCCATTTCCAAAGTACTAAGGGCGACCGTTAAAAGTCAGAAGGAATCCAACGATCAACTGCGCACACTGCAGGATCAGACCAATAGCGACAATTGGATCCTGAATGCCATCAACCATATCGACGAGCAGCTACGTGGCGATTATACAGACAAAAAAATTGCGACAATCAGCTTGGAAGCTATTATCCGTACGACCAAGGCGCTAGGTGGTACCGTCTATGTATTTGATGACAATTATCAGGAATACCAGCTATCGCATAAAGTCGGTATTTCATCTTCGCAGCAGATCAAACAGACCTTCAAGGAAAACGATGGCATCTTAGGTGATGTGGCCTGCAAAAACCTGGTCGTAAAAATCAAAGACATCGACCATAGCCATCTACTTCTGGAAACTTCTTTGTCCAGCAGAATCGAAGCCGAAATCTATATCATCCCTTTTACTTATGAAGGTCATTGTGTCGCAGTGATGGAAATCTGCTGTCCGATCGTTGGCGAAAAAGAGGAACAGCTTCGGCTCAAATTCCTGGATAAGGTGAAAGACAATGTTGCGGTCACTCTAAAAGTAGCTCAGACTCATGGCAAGCTTGCCGAACTTTACGAAGAACTTCAGCAGCAGTCAGAAGAGCTTGAAGCGCAGCAAGAAGAGTTAAGGACAACCAATGAGGAGCTGATCCATAAAACCCATCTGCTGGAAGCCTCCGAGGAGGAATTGCGGGTACAACAGGAAGAGCTTATCCAGACAAACAATGAGCTGGATGAGAAGGCCAAACTGCTATTCTCTCAAAATGAAGATCTGGAAAAGGCACGGCTGGCTGTCGCCCAAAAGATCGAAGAAGTAGAGCTATCCAGCAAATACAAATCGGAATTTATGGCCAATATGAGCCATGAACTGCGGACTCCCCTCAATAGTATCCTTATTCTGGCCAAACTGCTGCAGGACAATAAAAAGCAAAATCTACATGAGGATCAGATTAAATACGCATCTGTCATCCATAGCGCCGGTTCTGACTTGCTTCACCTCATTAATGAACTGCTGGATTTAGCCAAAATAGAATCCGGAAAAGTTGAAATACAGAACGAACCCATCAACACCGGTGATCTGATCAGCTATATCCGGGACTTTTTCCACGACACTGCCGAATCGAAACATATCCGGTTCGAATTACAGCTCGAGGAAAGTACACCGCAAGAATTCGTCAGTGACGAACAACGTATACAGCAAGTGCTCAAGAATCTCCTGTCAAATGCGTTCAAATTTACGGGCGAGAACGGTACCGTATCGCTCAAGATAGCAGCTGACAAAGAACATCTTTATTTTACGGTTAGCGACACCGGAATTGGTATAGCTCCGGACAAACAGGAACTGATCTTTGATGCCTTTAAACAAGAAGATGGCTCTACAAGCCGCAAATATGGTGGCACAGGGCTCGGCCTGTCGATATGCCGCGAAATAGCAAATCTTCTGAAGGGCAAAATTACACTCCACAGCAAAGTGGGCGAAGGAAGTACCTTTGTCTTTGCCCTTCCATTACTTTCGGATACCCAAAACGCTGTATCCACCACAGCGGACAAGCAATCGCCCATTACTCCTGTAATATCCCCAAAAATTGGGGAAGACAACGCCACTTACGCTGATGCTGCAAACAAAAACAACAGATTGCTGATCATTGAAGATGATTTCATCTTTGCGGACATCTTAAAAGATTATGCCATTCAGAACGGCTATGATGTCTACCTCAGCTACGATGGACAAGATGGGCTCAACAAAGCCCAGAACCTTCTGCCTGCAGCAATCATTCTGGATATCATGCTGCCTAAAATGGATGGCTGGGAAGTGTTGCGCAATCTGAAGAAGACTACGGCAACCAAGGATATTCCCGTTCACATGATGTCAGCGGGGACCTTCCTCCATGATGAACCTATATCCGCCGGTGCCATCAGTTTTATGTCTAAACCAGTATCGGAAGAGTCCCTGGCCGAGACCTTCCAGAAGATCAAAGCCTCCACTAGTCATCCCCTGAAAAAAATCCTCTTGGTGGAAGACCAGGAAATTCAAAGTGATTTTATAAAACAATCCCTTGAGGAGCAGCATATACAGATATTTCAGGCTTATGACGCCCAGCAGGCGTTGGATCTTCTGTCTCAGGAAAAGATATTTGACTGCATCATTATGGATCTTAATTTGCCTGACAGGTCAGGGATCGAACTGCTCAACGAAATCAAGTCCAATAGCCAGTACAAGGAGCTGCCGATCATTATTAATACAGCGATGGAGCTAAGTCCCGAACAGACTTCAGAAATTGTGCAGCATAGCCAGGCTATGGTGTTAAAATCAGCTAAGTCCAACAACCGCTTAATAGACGAAGTGAATTTATTTTTAAATAACATCCGGAGCAACAAAAAAGCATACAGTCCATCTACCCCCGGCTCATCGGTGCTGGCCGAAAATAATCTGGCGAACAAGACAGTGTTGCTGGCAGATGACGATATGCGTAATATCTTTGCGTTGAGCACCGTATTTGAAGGATATGAAATCAATGTTGAGATCGCAAATAATGGACAGGAAGCACTCGATATCCTGGAGCGAAACGAACACATAGACCTCGTCTTAATGGATATTATGATGCCGGTTATGGACGGTTATGAAGCAATTGAAAACATACGGGCCAACAAGCGCTTCGCAAACCTGCCGATCATAGCGGTAACCGCCAAAGCTATGAAAGGCGACCGGGAAAAGACCATAGCTGTCGGCGCTAACGACTACATCAGCAAACCCGTCGATGTAGATAAACTGATTTCTTTAATGCGTGTATGGTTGAGTTAAGCAGTAAAATGGCAATAATGTTAACATTCGAAGAGCTGGAGGAAATAATTGATGTGCTCAAAAACCTTCATGGTTTTGATGTATCAGGCTATACACGGTCCTCGCTCAAAAGACGAGTAGCCAGAATAATGGAACTCAATAAGCTGAATCTGCTGGAATTAAAATCCAACTTGATCAATAAACCTGGATATAGCACCTACTTCTTACAGGAAATTACCGTCAATGTCACGGAGATGTTCAGGGATCCCGAGTTCTATAAAGCCTTAAAAGCAGAGGTGTTTCCCTACCTCGCTACATACCCGCATATTAAGCTCTGGAGTGCCGGATGCTCAACAGGCGAAGAAGTCTATTCCCTGGCCATTCTATTGAAGGAAGCGGGCCTGTACGAACGCGCATTTATTTACGGAACGGATATCAATTCGAAAGTGCTGGATAAAGCCAAAAGGGGTATCTACTCCCTGGCAAAAGTAAAAGAGTACTCAGAAAATTTTATTAAAACAGAACCAAAAAGCTCCCTCTCGGATTATTATACCGCCATGTACAATGCAGCGACTATTCATAACAGTCTAAAAAAAAATATACTTTTTTCACAGCATAGCCTCGTATCAGACGGTGTATTCAATGAGTTTCAGGTCGTCAGCTGCCGGAACGTACTGATTTATTTCGATACTGAACTTCAATCAAAAGTCCTGGATCTGTTTTACCATTCCCTCTGTCATCTCGGTTTTCTATGCCTTGGATCGAAAGAGTCGTTAATCAACTACAAAAATGCGGCTAAATTTAAAGTTGTGAATAAAAAATACAACATTTACCAAAAAATCGGTTAGCCATGGAACGGAAAATTCTCTTATTGGCAGGATCTGCAGGCGGTTTTAGCGTTATCTTAAATATTCTAAAAGCTTTGGAACGACCTATACAGGTCCCTGTAGTCGTCATCGTACATCGCAATCCTAAATATGCTTCAAGCATTGAGGAGACGTTGTCGAAAGCCTTGGTACAACGCATAAAAACAGCGGATGACAAGGAGAGCATTGAAGATGGAACGATCTATTTTGCACCTGCTGGATACCACCTGCTCATTGAGCCTGATTATAGCTTTTCGTTGGACATCTCCGAACCGGTCCAATATTCCAGACCATCGATTGATGTGACATTTGAATCCGCTGCCGAAATATATAAAGAGAACTGCACCGCAATTTTGTTCTCAGGGGCCAATCAGGACGGCGCGGCAGGGCTATTAGTGATCAAACAATATGGCGGCACAACCTATGTGCAGGATCCGGATACAGCAGAAGTCCCCATGATGCCCGAGGCAGCTATACAGCTCCATGCGCACGATAAAATCCTGAGTATAGAAGCCATAAAAAACTACATTGAGCAATTCACCTAACTTGTATTTAGATTTTGATATAATGAAGAAGATTAAGATATTGATCGTCGATGATAAAATCGAAAATATCATCAGTCTCACAGCTTTGCTGGAAGATATCGAATATGTAAATATAATTAGCAGCACCGATCCCAACGAAGCCTTGAAAATATGCTGGAAAGAACAGATCGATCTGGCACTGGTTGATGTACAGATGCCCGAAATCAATGGTTTCGAATTCGTGTCCTTTCTTAAGAAAAACCCCAAGACGAACCACATTATCCCTATCATGGTCACCGCCATCTCTAAGGAGGACAAATACCTGATCCAGGGGCTCAACAGTGGTGCTGTAGACTATCTCTATAAACCGCTGAACCCCGAAGCGACCGTCGCAAAAGTCAAATCTTTTGTGCGGCAACTGCTCATACAACAGGAAATTAAAGCGAAAAATATAGAACTGGAAGAATCCAAACAAGCTATCCTGAAGGCAAAAGAAGAGGCTGAACTGGCCAGAAAATCAAAAGAGACCTTCCTGGCCAACATGAGCCATGAGATCCGCACGCCGATCAACGGTATCATGGGGATCACACAAATGTTGAAAAATTCACAGCTCACAGCCGAACAGGAAAACTGGATCAATAAGCTTGATTCAGCATCTCAGAACTTATTGAATATTATCAATGACATTCTGGACCTCTCCAAGGTCGATTCTGGCATGATGAAGCTCAATATGGAATCTACATCGGTGCACGATATTACCGATGAGCTCAACAACCTGTTTATAGATAAGGCAATTTTTAAAGGTTTACATTTTTCCATTGACATAGATGAACGGATAAACAGCTATTTTTTGACAGACCCTCTTCGGCTGAAGCAAATTCTATCCAATTTTATATCCAACAGCTTTAAATTTACCTCTACAGGTTCCGTAGCGCTAAAAATCAGCCTGCTCGATGAAACCAAACAGCAGATCAGCCTGCAGTTTCAGGTCATTGATACTGGTATAGGGATCGCAGAAGAGGCTTTGGAAAAAATATTTATTGCCTTTGAACAAGGTGAAGATAGCATCACCAAAAAATTTGGTGGCACAGGACTCGGGCTGGCTATTGTCAAGCGCATCGCAGCCCTGTTGAACGGCAAAGTATTTGCATCCAGCACATACGGCAGTGGAAGCACATTTTCCTTTGAATGTACTTTTGATAAAATAGAAGATAAACCCCTAGAAAAAGAAACCCAAGTGCTTTATACGGAATTACCTAAATTTAATTCACCTGTCATTCTGATCGCGGAAGACAACGAATTGAATAGTTTTATGTTAGCCAACATCCTGAAGAGCTGGAACTGCGAAATCGTACTGGCAACGAATGGGCAGATTGCGCTCGAGGAAATCAACCAACGTGCCATAGACCTGGTCTTTATGGATGCCCATATGCCTCTGATGAGTGGCTTTGAGGCCATCAAAGAAATCCGTAAACACAGCAGTCCTTCGATCGCAAACATGCCTATTATCTCTATTTCTGCTTCGGTATTACAGGCCGAACAACAAGAAGCCTTAGATGCTGGTGCTAACGAAGTTGTAGGAAAACCTTTCGACCCCATCAAATTACACAAAACAATTGATACTTTATTGTCAAAATTGAAATGATAATTTCTAAATATCAATGAAATCACTATTTTTAAAGAATTATAAAACACAATGATGAATCCGTCATGAACCTCCGTCCGGGTAAAAGCTCGAATGACGGAGTTCGCGGCAGCTTCATTGCCATTAAAAACAAATTATTCTAATGAAAAAATTTTTTGTGATACCAGCGGTTGCAGTTGCTTTGTCGATTGCATCATGTGGCGGAAACGCAGAGAAATCTGACAAGTCAACAAGTACAGAAACAACAACTTCAACAGAAAACCAAGCAGCAGAGACTGTTCCCGGAATTGAAAATGTTGCTATTTCGAACAGCTTGTCTTTAGAAGGTAATGACCAAATGAAGTTCGATAAGGATCTATTCCGTGTGAAAGCTGGCGAACCAGTGGAGTTAACCTTCAAAAATGCGGGAACCATGCCAAAAGAATCCATGGGACATAATGTAGTTATTCTGAAGCCCGGTGTTGACCTACCCACTTTCGGAGCAGAGGCAGCTGCGGCAGCAGCGGACGAATATATCCCTAAATCAGCTTTATCTTCGATTGTTTCCCATACCAAATTGTTAGGTCCCGGCGAAACGGATAAAATCACATTCACCCTCGAAAAAGGGGTCTATCCTTTTATCTGTAGTTTCCCTGGTCACTACGGTGTGATGCAAGGAAAAATCGTCGCAGAATAAAATATAGAAAAGGATATTCAGGGTTTGAATATCCTTTTTTTATGCTTCAGCACTTCCCTCTGGGTACAAATCGTAAGTTTTGATTTCCTATCCCATTAATAATCATTAAATTTGTACTACAAAAAATTAAAACGTAATCAATGCAATACGACGTAATTGTAATCGGAAGTGGTCCAGGCGGATATGTAGGAGCTATCCGTTGTGCCCAATTAGGATTAAAAACAGCTGTTATTGAAAAATATAGCACATTTGGTGGTACTTGTCTCAACGTTGGATGTATTCCTTCAAAAGCGCTTTTAGACTCCTCAGAGCATTACCACAATGCTGCCCACAATTTTGATGCCTTCGGCATCAGCTTAAAAGACCTAAAAGTAGACATGGCAAAAATGATCGCCCGCAAAGACGATGTTATTGCCCAGAACACGGCTGGTATCACTTTCTTATTTAAGAAAAACAAAATTGACAGTTTCCAGGGTGTAGGTTCATTTGTAGACAAAAACACCATTAAGATAACAAAAGCTGACGGTACAACCGAGCAGATTACCGGTAAAAATGTAATTATCGCAACCGGCTCGAAACCAACGTCATTGCCGTTTTTGCCTGTGGACAAAAAGAGAATCATTACCTCCACAGAAGCACTTAATTTAAAAGAAGTACCCAAACACCTTATCGTCATCGGTGGCGGTGTGATCGGACTGGAACTAGGTTCCGTATATGCACGTCTGGGCTCAAAAGTTTCTGTCGTAGAATTTGCAAAATCCATCATTGGTACTATGGATGGAGGCTTAGGCAAAGAATTACAACGTGTCCTCAAAAAGTCATTAGGCATGGAATTCTATCTAGGACATAAGGTCACCGGTGCTTCGGCCAAAGGTAAAACTGTAAAAGTGACTGCGGAAGATCCAAAAGGACAAGAAATCACGCTCGAGGGAGACTACTGTATCGTAGCTGTAGGACGTACAGCTTACTCGGAAGGCCTGGGCTTGGAAAATATCGGTATCACGTTAGAAGAGAGAGGCAAGAAAATTCCGGTCAACGAGCACTTGGAAACACCTGTGCAAGGCGTCTTTGCAATTGGTGATGTGATCACAGGTGCAATGCTCGCGCACAAAGCAGAAGACGAAGGCGTATATGTTGCAGAATATATCGCCGGCCAGAAACCACATATAGACTACAACTTAATTCCGGGTGTGGTATATACATGGCCTGAAGTTGCTTCTGTAGGCAAGACTGAAGAACAACTGAAAGAAGCAGGCGTAAAATATAAAGCCGGTTCTTTCTCTTTCAAAGCGTCCGGCCGTGCAAAAGCTTCCGGCGATACGGATGGTTTTGTAAAGGTACTGGCCGATGCGGCTACAGACGAAGTCCTGGGCGTACATATGATCGGTCCGCGAGCTGCTGATATGATCGGCGAAGCCACTGTAGCCATGGAATACCGGGCTTCAGCGGAAGATATCGCACGTATTTGTCACGCACACCCGACCTATACCGAAGCGCTGAAAGAAGCCGCATTAGCAGCTACAGCGAACAGAGCAATACATGCATAATTGTTAAATCAAACATCAAAAGGGGAAAAGGAAACTTTTCCCCTTTGTTATAAATACCTATATACCGAAATGAATTTTTATACACGAAAATGGGTTAAACCCGAAGACCTTAACCCCAATGGCACCTTGTTCGGAGGAACACTATTACGCTGGATAGATGAAGAGGCAGTCATCTATGCGATTGTGCAGCTGGGCAATCCAAAAGTAGTCACCAAGTTTATCTCCGAAATCAACTTTGTGAGTTCGGCAAAACAAGGGGATATTCTGGAATTAGGCATCGAAGCCACCAACTTCGGCACCACGTCATTGACTATGCGCTGTGAAGTGAGAAATAAAATCTCCAGAAAAACAATTCTCTCTATTGAAAAGTTGGTGTTCGTCAATCTGGACGAAGACGGGAACCCGACACCTCATGGGAAGGACAGTATTACCTACGCTTATATGGGCATCGAGAAAACAGGAAGAGATGAATAAGCCATCTCTCCTGTCTTTAAGATACTCATAATCTCTTTATAAACCATTAAGACTTCTGTCTCTTTCCTTCAATCTCCTTCTTAAGATCCAATTCAACCCAAAAGCCGAGGACAGGAACCAACGATGCCAAAAAATATTTGACGGCTTTCAGCACCGGCCATTTGTACTCGATAGTGGACATGATAAGCATCACGACGAATATCACGACAAAAAAACCATGAATGGATCCTGCAATCTTAACCGCTTCGGGAATCCCAGCGAAATACTTCAAGGGCATGGCTATAAAAAACAAGCAAATCGTGGAAATAGCCTCCCACAGCGCAATTTGTCTAAATATTCTTAACATAATGATAAACTGTGAATTGTGAATGTCAAAAATAAGACTCTCAGACGGATGTCTTATTTATTTTTTCCCCTTTTACCAAGGCGTGACATTGCCTTCCCTACAACGACAGCGTTTTATTAAAAACCGCCAATTTTACAATAAATAGTTCATTTTCATCAGAAAAATTATGTACTTTTGAATGAATATAAGGTTCACATACTTGGTATTTGAAGCTATAACACTCAACTACAGAATATTTATTTATATGAATTACGACATCATTGTAATCGGTAGTGGTCCAGGCGGGTATGTTGCTGCCATTAGAGCCGCTCAGTTAGGGTTCAAGACAGCAATTATCGAACGCGAATCATTAGGCGGAATCTGTCTAAACTGGGGCTGTATCCCTACAAAAGCATTATTAAAAAGTGCTCAAGTATTTGAATATTTAAACCATGCCGCAGATTATGGCATCAATGTTCAAGGTGGTGAAGCTGATTTTGAAGCTATTGTCAAAAGAAGCCGCGGCGTTGCTGAAGGAATGAGTAAAGGAATCCAGTTCTTGATGAAAAAGAATAAAATCGATGTCATCACCGGAACTGCTAAAATTAAAAAAGGCGGTAAAATCGAAGTCAAAGGTGCAGACGGTTCTACTAAAGAATATGCGGCTAAGCATACCATTCTAGCGACAGGAGCCCGTTCACGTGAGTTACCGAACCTACCACAAGATGGCAAAAAAATCATCGGCTACCGTCAGGCAATGACACTTCCTAAACAGCCTAAATCTTTGGTTGTTGTTGGTTCAGGAGCAATCGGTGTCGAATTTGCTTACTTTTACAATGCCATCGGAACACAGGTTACTATCGTTGAATTTATGGATAGAATTGTTCCTGTTGAAGACGAAGAAATTTCAAAACAGTTAGAAAAAAGTTTAAAGAAACAGGGTATCAACATCCTAACCAAATCAGAGGTGCAATCCGTTGACACTGCTGGCGAGCTGAGCAAAGTTTCCATCAAAACCGAAAAAGGTATTGAAGTGATCGAAGCCGAGGTCGTCTTGTCTGCGGTGGGTATCACCCCTAATATTGAAAATCTGGGACTGGAAGAGGTTGGTGTCAAAACAGACCGCGGCCGTGTTGTTGTGGATGATTTTTACAAAACAAACATCGAAGGCGTATATGCCATCGGTGACATTGTCAAAGGACAGGCATTAGCTCACGTAGCCTCGGCAGAAGGTATTACTTGTGTTGAAAAAATTAAAGGTTTGCATGTAGAGCCTATCGATTACAACAACATTCCGGGATGTACTTATTGCTCCCCAGAAATTGCTTCTGTAGGATATACCGAAAAAGCTGCTAAAGAAGCTGGCTACGAGATCAAAGTTGGAAAATTTCCATTCTCCGCCTCTGGAAAAGCTTCAGCAGCCGGAGCAAAAGACGGATTTGTCAAGGTTATCTTCGATGCCAAATATGGTGAATTTTTGGGTGCACACCTGATTGGCGCCAATGTGACCGAAATGATTGCAGAGGTCGTCGTAGCACGCAAACTGGAAACCACCGGCCACGAAATGATCAAATCAATACACCCGCATCCAACGATGAGTGAAGCAATAATGGAGGCATGTGCTGACGCTTATGGTGAAGTAATTCATTTGTAAGAGCACGCTATACAAACAAAAAAAGGCAAATCGACGATTTGCCTTTTTTTGTTTGTATACATATATCCGTTTACATCACCAAGCGGGATTTAAAGACGATCTGTTGATCGGCAGCGTCAGGACTTTCGATACGTTCAAACAAAATTTCAGCAGCTTTGCGGGCCTGCATTCCCGGAAATTGCTCAATACGCCCCATTGGCGGGTTTTCCATATATTGCCACAACGGATAATTTGCATAGCTGATAAAGAAAATGTCCTGATTTAAAACCAGGCCCCTATGACGTGCTACCTTCATGAGATCCAAGGTGACGAAATCATTAAAAGAAATAATTGCGGAAGGCCGCTCAGGCATTGCAAAGATACTCTCCATGGCTTTCTCGTTTCCCTCTGTACTCAAATCTGTCTCAATAATATTCTTTTCGAGGATTTCCATGCCATTCCTTTTCATTGCCGACAGATAGGCGATTTTCCGGTCCTCACTCGCTGGTAAAGTTCTGGGGCCGTTCACCAGTGCAATAACCTTGTGTCCACGTGCCACAAATGCGTCCACGGCTTCGTTCATGCCTGTAGACAGATCGCTCTGCACTTTGTTGATATGCGGTAAACTGGGGACGCAATCGAAGAAAACAACCGGAATACCGGATGATTCCAGCTTCTCGATAAATTCCAGATTCGTCGTTTTCTTGCCGATAGACATCAAAATACCATCAACACGATGGTTTTTAAATGTTTTCAGGATCTGCTCCTCCCGGTCTGGATCATCCAGAGACTGCCCCATCAATACGGTATATTGATGTGCCGATGCTACATTTTCTATTTCACTGATGGCAAAAGAAAAAAATGGTTCCGATAAACTCGGCAAGATCACAGCGATGGTGAATGTCTTGCGCTGTTTAAAGAAAATTGCTGTCTGATTGGGCTCATAATTCAGTTCCTCAGCCATTTTTTTGACCCGCATTGTCGTCACCAATCCAATACTTGGATGATCATTCAATGCTCTAGATACCGTGGAAGGACTGATTTTCAGCTTCTTGGCAATTTCCTTAATCGTAGCGGGCTTATTCACTTTATTCATAATCCAAGGGCTTTCTATAAAAATAGGGCTTTTAAATCCCTAATCATAATTTTTTTCAATAATATGCGGGGGTATGTTCAACAACAACATCCAGCTGGTAGACGACACAAAGATAGTCACTGCAAAGCTAGTCCACAAATTGTATTGCAGCTGGTTCCACGGAAAATTCGTCTGCCAGATATTCCAGCGGATCTATTTGACGGAAGAGAAGTTCATCCTTAAAATAAACCTTGATCATATCAGCAAATTCACCCCAGTCCACAAATTTCAATTTATTCAATTGTTCCAAGGGATTTCCCTTCGTGAGAATACAGATCTGCTTACCCTCGTCTCTCAGTTGGGAAAATAAGGTGACGATGTGCTCGAATAGATGAAGCCGCAACGGCAGCACGGCGTTCACATGCAGCCGCTCAAAATTCTCCTTGTATTTCTTATCAAACGCAAATGCCTCTTGTGTACGTTCAAACAGGAGTTGCTCACCTTGCGTCTCCAGATGATTTTTCATAAATTCAACCAGCTCACCTTGAGGTGGGAAGGTCTCTGTGAATTCGATAAAATTGGCAAAAAGATAATAAACCTGCAGCAGATAGTCTTTCTTAGGAAAAATAACATCGTCTAATTCAAAGACATATACTTTCTTTTCTTTCGGAAATATCATTTATTGATAGCGTACTATTATTAATTATATGCAAATGCAGATGTCCGCCGCAGCGCGACAGCTGTACAATTTACGACTTGGACACACAGGCCAGCGCATAATCTTGTCCCGAATCTGAGGTCACAAACAGACCATCAAGCGTCTGTTCATAATGCCCGGCTGCAAATAAGTCCTCTCCTTTATTGAGCAGCACGTATGGCAGTTCAGCCGGTGGATTTTCCATCAGCGGGATATCCGCCAGTTTATCTTTATCCGGGACGAGAAGCGAGATCTGGTATTCTTCAAACAGCATTTTCGCTTCAGCCAATGGCTCCAGTTCAAAACCACCCAATGGCAGCACATAGTCGACCTGCTTGTCCAGACTCAACTTAAGAAGCTCATGGGCAAACGTGGGCTGCAACCCTTTTGGAATACGGAAATACTTTCCCGATCTTAGGAGCAACTCCGGAATCTCCTCAGAACTCGCATACAAAATCTCAAAATCTTGAGCTAGTCTTTTGGCAACACGCATGGCCAAAGGCCTGGTGCCAAAGGTGATTAATATTTTTTTCATTAAGAGATGCTATTCTTTTTTTTACTCTGTACATTACTCCACCACCAGCCCATCACGCATATGAATGGTGCGGTCAGATATACGTGCCAGTTCTTCATTATGTGTTACAATGATGAAGGTCTGCTGGAATTGATTACGCAGGTCAAAAAATAGCTGGTGCAGTGCGGCCGCGTTTTCTGAGTCCAGATTACCTGAAGGTTCGTCCGCCAAAATAATTGACGGATTGTTCATCAGTGCGCGGGCGACAGACACCCGTTGCTGCTCACCTCCCGACATCGCAGCAGGCTTATGGTCAATACGATGCGAAACCCCCAGGAGATCCAGCAGCTCTTTAGCTCTCGTTTCAGCCTCTGCCCGTCCCTGTCCATGGATAAATGCTGGAATGCATACATTTTCCAACGCAGTAAACTCTGGTAGCAGGTGATGAAACTGAAAAACAAAACCGATATGTTCGTTTCGAAAAGCGCTCAATTTCTTTGCCCGCAGTTTCTGAACATCCACGCCATGAATAGATATAGATCCCTGATCGGGCTTGTCCAGCGTACCAATAATATGCAGCAAGGTGCTTTTGCCAGCTCCCGAAGCCCCCACAATACTGACGATTTCACCTCTTTCAACAGCGATATCAACACCTTTGAGAATAGGTAATGAACCGTATGCTTTGTGAATTCCTTTGGCATGTAACATCATAGGGCAAAGATAAATAAATTTACGATATCAGGAGTTTCAATAAAAACTCCTGATGCACTTCTTCTTTATACCGGAATTGTCAAAAAATAGATAAAAGAACAATTTATTCCTTGTCTTATCCCCCAAAAAATTATATTTTTACGCCAAATATTTTGCAAATGAACATTCACGAATATCAAGGAAAACAAATACTAAAGAGCTTTGGTGTGCGCGTACAGGAAGGTATCGTAGCAGATACGCCAGAGCAGGCTGTGGAAGCGGCTAAAAAAATGAAAGAAGACTACAATTCTGACTGGGTTGTTGTCAAAGCTCAAATTCACGCTGGTGGCCGTGGTAAAGGTGGTGGTGTCAAGTTGGCTAAAAACTTGGATGAAGTCAAACAAAAAGCAACTGACATCATTGGAATGCAATTGGTAACGCCTCAAACTGGACCTGAGGGTAAAAAAGTAAACAAAGTTTTGATCGCTCAAGACGTTTACTACCCAGGTGAAAGTGAAACCAAAGAATTCTACATGTCTGTATTATTGGACCGTGCAAAAGGACGTAACATTGTTATGTATTCGACAGAAGGTGGTATGGACATCGAAGAAGTTGCAGAGAAAACACCGCACTTGATTTTCAAAGAAGAAATCGATCCTAAAGTAGGGTTACAGGGATTCCAAGCACGTAAGATTGCTTTCAATCTTGGACTTTCTGGTGCCGCACACAAAGAAATGGTAAAATTTGTTGCTGCACTTTACAAAGCATATGAAGCGACTGACTCTTCGATGTTTGAGATCAATCCGGTATTAAAAACTTCAGACGACAAGATTTTAGCAGTTGATGCGAAAGTAAATCTTGACGAGAACGCTTTGTACCGTCATCCTGATTACGCGGCTATGCGCGACGTCACGGAAGAAGATCCAACAGAAGTTGAAGCTGGAGAGTCAAACCTGAACTACGTGAAATTAGATGGTAACGTGGGTTGTATGGTGAATGGTGCGGGTCTAGCCATGGCTACGATGGACATCATCAAATTAGCTGGTGGCGAGCCTGCCAACTTCCTTGATGTTGGTGGTACAGCAAATGCGGAAACTGTAAAAGCTGGTTTCAACATCATTTTAAAAGATCCTAACGTGAAAGCCATCTTAATCAATATCTTCGGTGGTATCGTTCGTTGCGACCGTGTTGCGCAAGGTGTAATCGATGCTTACAACGAAATCGGCAATATCCCTGTGCCTATCATCGTTCGTCTTCAAGGTACAAATGCCGAAGAAGCCAAAAAATTAATCGATGAGTCTGGCCTTCAGGTTTATTCGGCGATCCTATTGAAAGAAGCAGCCGAATTGGTGACTAAAGTGTTGAAAGGTTAATTCTTTCCATCCTTATAAAACATAAACGCGGGCCAGACTGGTCCGCGTTTTTTTATGGCCAGTTCCGCTTGCTTCCATTAGAGCCTCAGAGCGGGGATCCTTGCACATGAATATCTCAAATTTATAGTCAATAAGCCAAGAAAATAGCTTATTTTTGTTGCTTACAAAAGCATCTTTTACAAGTCATTCTCCAAAACTAAAATGGAACACACAAGAATAAAAGAATTATTGAATGCCACAGAATTTGGCAAAGAGGTCGTTGTTAAAGGTTGGGTAAGAACTTTCCGTAACAATCAATTTATAGCAATCAATGACGGTTCGTCTATCAATAATATTCAAGCAGTAGTCGACTTTGAAAATACACCTGAGGATGTTTTGAAACGTATCACGACTGGAGCTGCGGTACGTGTCAAAGGTCAGCTGGTAGAATCACTGGGTAAAGGACAGAAAGTAGAAGTAAAAGCTTCTGAAGTCAGTATCATTGGCGATTCAGACCCTGAAAAATATCCCTTACAGCCGAAGAAACATAGCTTGGAATTCCTTCGCGAAATTGCACACCTGCGCTTCCGTACAGGGACATTCAACGCAGTATTCAAGGTCCGCAATGCTTTGGCCTTTGCAGTACACAGATTTTTTCAGGAAAATGATTTTGTATATATGCATACCCCTATCATCACGGGTTCGGATGCAGAAGGCGCCGGTGAAATGTTTCAGGTGACTACCTTGGATCTCAATAATCCGCCACGAACTGCGGATGGAGCTATCGATTTCAAAGAGGACTTCTTTGGCAAATCCACTAATCTAACGGTATCCGGCCAATTGGAAGGTGAACTGGGCGCTTTGGCCTTTGGCAATATTTATACTTTCGGCCCCACATTCCGCGCGGAAAACTCGAACACCACCAGACACCTGGCGGAATTTTGGATGATCGAACCTGAAATGGCCTTCTACGAATTAGAAGACAACATGGACCTTGCCGAAGCATTGTTAAAATATGTCATCAAATATGCACTCGAAACATGTCCGGAGGAAATTGAGTTCTTAAAAAATCGCTTATTGGAAGAGGAAAAATCAAAACCGGCTGCAGAACGTTCGGAATTGAACTTGGTCGAAAAGCTCAACTTCGTGCTGGAAAACGATTTCGAACGTGTAACCTATACAGAGGCCATTGATATATTAAAGCGTAGCAAACCGAACCAGAAGAAGCAGTTTAAGTATTTAATTGATGACTGGGGGGCTGACCTTCAATCGGAACACGAACGTTATCTCGTTGAAAAGCATTTCAAGAAGCCGGTAATCCTTACGGATTATCCGCGGGAGATCAAGTCATTTTATATGAAACAAAACGAGCCCGATGCGCAAGGGCGTAAAACCGTCCGTGCAATGGACATCCTATTCCCCGGAATCGGCGAAATGGTTGGCGGCTCACAACGCGAAGAAAACCTGGACCGTTTGTTGGAACGCATGGCCGAGGTAGGTATCCCAGCCGAAGAAATGGAATGGTTTCTGGATACCCGCCGGTTTGGTTCCGTGCCGCATTCAGGATTTGGTGTAGGCTTCGAACGGCTCGTCCTATTTACAACAGGAATGACAAATATCCGGGATGTTATACCTTTTCCGCGCACACCGAAAAACGCAGAATTTTAACAAAAGAACAACAGCCAAAACAAAATATTTTGGCTGTTGTTCTTTTATCAGATATAGACTCCCCCGCCACTCTGGCTGGAGGAGGTATGGTTAAAACGCTATACAATTATCCAACATGCTGATCAAAATATATAACGATAACCCTAATCCAAAAGCCATTGCACAGGCGGTCGAAATTCTCCGGCGCGGTGGCGTGATCATTTATCCCACCGATACGGTCTACGGAATTGGCTGCGACATCACTCAACAGAAAGCCATCGAACGCGTTTGTGAGATTAGAGGCCTCAAACCGGAGAAAGCCAATCTGTCCTTTATCTGCTATGACCTGACGGATATTTCGCAGTACACAAAATCTTTCGACACGACGGTATTTCGAGTGTTGAAAAAAGCACTTCCAGGACCTTTTACCTTTATCTTTAATGCAACGACCAAGGTTCCGAAACTGCTAAGTTCAAAAAAGAAAACTGTTGGTATCCGGGTGCCGGACAATAATATCGTCCGTGAGATTGTGAAACAGCTGGGCAACCCGATTGTTACAGCCTCCATCCATGACGAGGATGAAATCATAGAATATTCAACAGATCCAGAATTGATCCATGAGAAATACCAAGATCTCGTGGATGCAGTCATCGATGGCGGTTATGGAGATAACGTAGCCTCTACCGTTGTGGATGTCACCGACGGTGACTTCGAGATTATCCGTGAAGGAAAAGGTGACTTAGAACAGTATCTCTAATAGGGCTTAATACCTTCTTCCAACATTGGCCAAATTTCTATCTATCCAAGCTGACTTATTCACAACAACAAGCACTTATCCACATCCATAATGTGGATAAGTGCAACTGCGCCTCATATTTATTCACACGCAAATGTGAATAACGTTAAAATCAGAAGGCGCTGTAGAGGAAAAATGTGCAAAACTCTTTAGTTATTCACACAAAAATGTGAATAACACAAATCGTTCAATGTACACTCTCCCGAATAAATGTGCATAATTCGACTATATTAACACTGCACTGTTGAAAACCCGTTCTCATTTTCAACACGTCGTTTAATAGCCAAATTGAAAAGTTCAAATCCATGAGCTGTTTCTAGCAATAGCTTTGTACAAAAAGGAATTAATATGCCGGAAAACAATTCGCCTTGAGTTAACCTAACTTGATCTGTCCCGACCTTTTCCAATAGAAAATAATGTTCCCCATCAAAAATGCCCGGCACAAGCAGATTGCCTTTCCAACGCAGTTCAACTCCGGTATCCATCCGTAGAATACGTGGATTCATCGTTATTTTAAAACCGTTGGGTTGCTCCAACATCACCTTACAACGCTGCCCCACCACCGGTTTTTGCGCAAAGTATTTTACCGTTGGACTCCATGTTGGATAGGACTCAAAATCCACCAATACTTGCCAAACTTGTTCTACAGTTCCTTTGAGTAGAATGCTTTTCTCTATACTCTTCATGATCTTAATTTTTATAAACACCATTCCGCCGATCTATTACTAAAGACCGATGGACAAAGCTAAGACATGATGAAGTGAGCGCTCTTGACTTTTATCAAGAAGTTGATTTAGCCCGGATACGGCTTAATGTTTCAGGACTCATGCCCAATACAGAAGCCACATACTGGAGCGGGACGTGTTGTAAAGTGGATTTATGCTGTTCAAAATAGTGGTGGTAACGCTCTTCTGCAGTTAGACAGATAAAGTCCGCTATTCGTTGTTCCATTGCAGTGAAGCATTTTGCCAAAAATGCTTTTTCAAATGTATTCCACTCGGGAATCTCGGATTCCAATTTTTGATATTCGGATTTAGACAAACGGTGTACGGTACAATCAGTGATACAGTGGAAATTCCATTTGGAAGGAACATTAAAGATAAAAGATGCAAGATCCGTGACAAAATGCCCCGGTGAGCCAATCCATTGTGTAAATTCCCCTTTTTCACTCCATGCATATTGACGTACCAAACCAGATTCTATGACAAACAAGCTGGAGGAATAATCAGCCTCTTTAATCAGAAAATCGCCACGTTTCAACGTTATCCGTTCGAAGTTTTTAAAAAATTTCGTAGCTATGGAATCCGGTACAGGAAATAGATGCTGAAGTAATTGGTTTAACATCGGGTAACGCCGCAATTCTATAAAATGACCACTTCCTCAATGATTACATGGCCTACATATTCATTTACGCGGCCAAGGATCTGTCTTCGCATCAAGGCGAGTTCATTTTTGATCACGGCAGACTCTACGCGCACAAAGAGCTTTTTATCGCGCACATACAGCTGCTGCGTGCGGTTGGCGATCGCTTTGCCTATCAGTTGAGGCCATACCGATGCAATGGAGGTTTCGTCAAATTTTCGACGCAGCTTATAGGCTTCAAGGAGTCGCTCCACGCCCTGCTTAATGGTCATATCATCGCTAGACCGGATAAATTCTAACCCATTTTTTTTTGGTTTATTATACATTCACTTGTCCTCCTTCGATGTCAAATATACGAACAGGACGATTGATTTCATCAAAGATTCGCTGAATTCTTTTGGAGTCGGTATCCGTCAGAAAAATTTGCCCGAAATCATCTTCGGAGACCATCTGCATGAGCTTGCGGGTGCGGCGGTCATCCAGCTTGTCAAAGATATCATCCAATAGCAAGAGAGGCTTAAATCCTTTTTTTTGTTGTAAATAGGAATATTGGGCAAGCTTTAACGCAATCAAAAACGATTTTTGCTGGCCTTGAGAACCAAATTTTTTCAGCGGCATGCCACCATGGATGGTAAATATCAGGTCATCTTTATGAATTCCCTGAGTGGTACGTTCGAGAATACGGTCACGTTCGAGATTTTTTTCAAGAATATTGATAAATGAGTCGGTCATAAGTGGTGACTCATATTCCAGTTGCACAGATTCCGCCGCCTCCGTCAGAAACCGATAATGCCGGTCAAATTCGGGCTGAAATTCTTCCATGAACGACCTTCTCTTCTGAAAAATAATATTGCCTACCTCTTCAAGCTGAAAATTGAGGATTTCGACTAAGCCCAGATCCAATACGCTGGTTTGACGTGCCTGCTTCAGCAGGCTGTTGCGTTGAACGAGATACTTATTATAAGCGATCAGTGTATCCAGATATCTGTTGTCCGTCTGTGAGATGACGTTATCGACAAACTTCCGCCGTTCTTCACTACCATCCGTCACGATAATACTGTCGTTGGGCGATATCATTACCAAGGGAAATAACCCAATATGATCCGCCAAACGTTGATAATCTTTTTTATTCTTTTTGAACTGTTTCTTCTGATTCTTTTTTAGGCTACAGGATATGACATCGGAACTGGATTCTTTATCAAATTCACCCTGCACCATAAACCAGTCATTTCCGGTTTTGATGTGCTGGGAATCGATCGGATTAAAATAACTTTTACAAAGAGATAGGTAATGGATTGCGTCCAGGAGATTGGTTTTTCCGACCCCGTTATTGCCGGTAAAAGCATTCACCCCGGGAAGGAATTCCAAAAACGATTCTGAGTAATTTTTAAAGTTTAGAACAGAAAGTTGCTTGAGCCACATGGCACAAAGATACGCTATTTAAAACGCTAAAATTATTTTATTTCCTCAAAATCCACAAACTCGCCGGCAGTCTCCGTTCCTTTACGTTCGGGAGTTTCTTTCGGTGGTATATAATCCACCTGGATTTTCCCTTCTGATTGTGGTCGTTTACTTTCCTGCTGAGTCTGCCCCCTAAATTCATAATAAAAAGTGCCGCCCTGACCTTGGCTGCTATATGCTCCCCCCTGCTGCTGCGCTTTCTTCATCAGCTTTTCAGCTGCCTTGCGCATGGCGAATGGTAAGAATAATCTAAATAAATACCTTACTATAAAGTAAACAGCGATTGTAACAAATATAAATTTCAAAAATGCCATAGTTATTTCGTTGCTATTTTCTCAAATTTAACCAATAACGAGATAAACTGTTGTCTTTAAATTGTCAGATCCGAAATTATTAACATATTTTAAGACTTTGCCAGCCGAGCTTTCGCTTCCAGTATTGTACGATAGAGCTCTTCCTGACGTTGTGTACCCAATACATAGGTCAATCCATCTTTATCTGTCAGGAAAACCGCATTCTTTCCTCCTGCGTAGAATTTAATTTTCCCTTTCGTATGCAGGTTATAAACGGGATTATTAAAAAAGAAAGAGCTATACGGTGCCTTTTCGATCTTTGTTATCGAAGCCAGATCTATTTTCACAACACGGGTCGACCAGAGGCCGCTGATCAAAATATGGTCCTGAAATACTTCGGTGCGAAACAATACCATGTACATCATGACGATAGAAGTCAGGATGATCCCTACTCCCACAATAAAAAATAACTGGCTGGAGATCAGATGGTCCAGATTCAGATAAAATGCTGTAAAACAGAACAACACCAGCACTAAACGTACGCTTATCCAAACACGGTCGCGCCCGAGGTATTGGTTTTCAGAATAGAGTACACCTTCTTTCATTTCTTTTATTTATTGAGATATCAGATATGGGTATTGAGATCACAGACTAAAGTAAGGACTTTTTTTGTATTGGCGGTAATCTTATAGCGATTGTCCATACGATAATTGGCGACCCAAAGAATATCCCCATTTCCATTGACTAGGATTGGAATATTTTCCTTTTCAAAAAGACTTATTTTTTTGTTGATAAAGAAATCGCTCAATTTTTTCCGGCCTTCCATGCCCAGTGGGTAAAAGCTGTCTCCGATCTTCCATGAACGGACTGTCAGGGGAAATACCAGCAGATCATAATCAAACTTTGCCACATTCTTTGCCCTGATGATTGCAAGATCATTTGATATACTGGCATGGAAGCAATATTGCTTCCACTCTACTGTGGCCGTCTCCGAAGTGATCAATGCTTCGTCAGAAGATATAAACTCCTTCTTCCGTATAAAAAGATCTTCTCTGTCCAGCAGCATGTGATAACAATCAGACTGAAACACCCGTCCCGATTCTTTTGTCCAGGCAGCCTGCAGGTCGGCCAGCACAGTCTTGGAAAAATTAAAAGCCGAGAAAAGCTCATACAATAGAGGTAAGTTGTGAAGGTATTCCTCCAGGTCTTCCTTCCGCACAAGCCAACCTTCTGCAGTAGGCAAAAAAAGCTTTTTCCGAATAGGGTCAACAAACTGTTGCAGCAGCTGATAAGATTCTTTAAAGTGAGTGATATTCTGTTCAAATACCGCCTCAAAATCAGGCTGTAGTTTTTTGAAATGTGGAATGATATCAATCCGTATTTTATTTCGGGCATACTTTGTGGAAAAGTTGGACTGATCATCGCGATAGGCAATACCGTACTCATTGACATAATACTCGATTTCGCTGGCCTTTAAAAATAACAAAGGCCGGATTATGCGATCCCGTAAGGGCAAGATCCCCTGAAGTCCCTGTAAGCCAGTTCCACGTGAAAGATTCAATAAAACCGTTTCGATGTGATCGTTGAGATGCTGGGCAACAGCAATCCGGTCAAACTGAAGTTCGCGTCGAAGCTGTTCGAACCAAGTGTAGCGCAGCTCCCGTGCCGCCATCTGAATCGAAATCTGTCTTTCCTTGGCATAGGCTTTCGTCTCAAAATGGTTGACATATACAGGAATACCATGTTCCTTGGCAAACCCGCGGACCAACGCCTCATCCAAATCAGAATCTTCACCCCGCAATTGAAAATTACAATGGGCAATGGCAATGTGAAAACCTGCTTTCGTAAATAAATGTGCCATCAGCATCGAATCCTTACCGCCACTTACGGTGAGCAATATTTTCTCATGAGGCATCATTAAATGCTCCTTTTCGATATAGCCCATTAATCTTTCCAGCACATTCATATAACAAAGTTACGGTATATTTTTCCGGATTGATAAATTCGTATCTTAAAATTTGTGAAATCCAATAAAGTAGCCATTAAAATCCATATTTTTGCCCTTGTGAAACAATACATTTTTACCCTTATTGTATTTATTTTAACAGGCTTTGCGGCGCGGGCGCAAAAGCAGGACGAATTGCGTCTGCTATCATCTTCCTATAGCGTATTCAATTCCAAAACAGGCAATGCCATGTTTTACCGCCCTGTCTATGAGCACCTGGGCTCCACGTTATCTTCCGATAGCGGTTACCTGCACAACGATAAAATCGGCCGGCAATTTTTCGAAGCCTATGGCAATGTGATTATCACTCAACCAGACGGCACCCAAATATTTTCCAACAAATTGCATTACGAGGCCGCCATGCAGCTCGCAACCTTGACAGGGACAGTGCGCATGGTCAGCGCCAATGGATCCACATTGACGACCGATCATCTGGTTTATAATATGCGAAGCAAAATCGGAAACTACTATAGCGGCGGCCGGATCCTGTCGGGGAGCGACACCATCACCAGCCAACGTGCTACTTATTTCGAAAATACAGGTGAGTCATATTTCAATCAGAAAGTAGTCGTCCGGTCTACCAATGTCAAAGTATACACTGACTCGATGAAATATAACGGCAACACCCGCATTACCGAATTCTATGGCCCGACCAACATAAAGGGTAATAAAGGCGAAAACTTATATACGGAAAAGGGTCGTTACCATATGGCTACTGGCCAAGCTTATTTTTCGAAAAACAATCTTTATACTGAAGGAACTAAATTTCTGAAAGGCGATAGCCTTTTTTATGACCGCCAGGGCGGCATTGGAAAAGCGGTCAAGAACGTGGTCTTTGTAGACACGTTGGACAAGTTTTATGCTTATGGAGGCTATGGTCTCTATAATAGCAAAAGTGAATCCATCACGATGACTGACAAGCCGCTGGTGGTCTCTGTTGTCAAAAAAGATTCGTCCCAAAAGGATAACACTGGATCCCCGTTTTCTCCTGTACAGCAAAAAGCGGACACCACGGAAAAAAAAGAAATCAAAGCGAACAAAAAATCGGAAAAGGAACCTCAGCAGAATAAAGAAGCAGATCGCAAAACCGCAGCACCCCAGACGGCGGCTACCGACAAAACGAAAGGCACTGTTCCACGAGAAAATGATCTACCTGAAAGTTCCCAGATGGATTCGGTTTTCATGACCGCTGACACCTTATTCTCCCAGCTGATTTTGCGGAAGAACTATATTGCCCGCGATTTTAAACTGGACCGCGAAGGCGGAGCCATCGAAGACGACGATGAGGTCGACTACGGCGAAAGTGACTCCACAATGACCGGTACCGATTCGATCGGCATCAAAAATATCGCCGATAGCCTCCAAAAAAGTACAGATACCCTACTTAAAAAGGAGCTGAAAAGGCCTGCTATCGAAAAAACTGACAAAAAAACACCCGATACGATCACGGCAGGCAAAACTCGTGCTCCGAAAAAAACACCCGTAGTGGCAGGCGACCAAAACCGGATCGAGATTGAGAAAAATTTGAAAGCCGACAGCGTACTGCGCCGGAGAGCTGTAATCCCCAAAGGAGGCGAGTCCGATAAGTTAATGGGTGATGCCTTAAAAAATGCGCAAGCGGGACAACGCGATTCTGTTCCTCAGGATACCGCCAAGACAAGGATCATAAAAGCTTACTACAACGCAAGGCTATTTAAATCTGACCTTCAGGCTGTAGCCGATTCGATGTACTATGGTATGCAGGACTCCATGTTCAGGCTAATGGGCAAACCGATGATGTGGGCTGAAAATTCACAGATTTCAGCCGACACGATATTCCTGCAAATAAAAAATCAGAAACTGGACAATTCCCTTCTGGTCGGAAATGCGTTTATGGTCAATGCGACCAGCGACTCTCTGAAGTTTAATCAGATCAAAGGAAGAAAGATCACCAGTTTCTTTACCAACAACCGTATGGAGCGGCTATTTGTAGATGGCAATGCCGAAAATATTTTCTACAATATCGACGAAAAAACAAATATTGCGACTGAGCTGGTCCATGATCGAAGCAGCCGGTTTAAGATCCTGATGGAGGACAATAAGCTCAAGGAATATGTTTCTATCCGGAAAGTGGACGGAAAGGTCTATCCGATCGCCGAAGTCACTGCCGACAAAGAGTTCCTGCCCAACTTCATCTGGCGGCCGGAAGATCGTCCCAAATCAAAAGAAGATCTTTTAAATAGAAAACGGGATCTCTCAAAAGCGTCCTTTACAGTTCCTACTGAAAAAGAGGGACAAGACGGTGGTAATAGTAAAGCTGAGCAGCAGGGCGGAGTCAAGGCTGGCGGCAGCGCAAGCGAGAATAAAGCCAGCAAAACAACAACAGAAGCCCCAAAACCAGCGAACGCAACGGATAAAACGCCGGCAAAGCCAGCTGAAACAGTGAATAAGCCCTCAAAAAACCTCACGGCCAAAGATTCTGTAACTACCCGCCCCGCGGTCGTACCAGTCAAAGCTGATAAGCTAGGCGACGACAAACCGAAAGAAACAAAATAAAAAAAGAGCGGATCTCAGCATATGATCCGCTCTTTTTATATGCGTTGCCCTCAGCTCAACATGGTGTTATATCGTCTTCAGGAAATCGGCTAGCTTATTGACGGCTATCGCTCGATGGCTAATGGCATTTTTTTCTACAGCACTCATCTCCGCAAATGTCCTGTCATAACCTTCCGGAATAAAAATGGGGTCGTAACCAAAGCCGTCTGAACCGCGTCGGCCGTCGACGATCCTGCCTTCAATACTCCCCTCAAAAAAATGCTGCTTTTCATTGAGATACAGCGAAATCACCGTTTTGAACCGTGCTTTGCGATTGGGATTATCGCCGAGTTTTTCGAGCACAAGATCAATATTCTTTTCCATATTGCGCGAACCCGAATAACGGGCGGAATAGACACCCGGCTCTCCGTTTAGGGCATCAATCTCAAGACCCGAATCATCGCCAAAGCAATAAAGACCATATTTGTTGACCAAATAATCTGTTTTTTGCTGGGCATTTTCTTCAAAAGTCTTTCCGGTTTCAGGAATATCATCGTGGCAGTCGATATCATTCAGGCTTTTAATCGTAAAAGCATTGCCTACGATTGCCTGGACTTCTTCCAGTTTATGGGCATTGTTGGTGGCAAACACAAGTTCTAGCATCTTCTGATCGTCTAAAATTAAAAAAGCAATTAAGAATTAATAAATGTTTTGAATTCATTCCAGAATAGTTTCTTTTTCTGCACATCGGCAAACATTTCCTCAAAACTGAAAGTATTGAACACGGTGGCGACCCGTCCTTTCATATAGGAATTATGCGCTATGGAGGGCAGTTTCAGTGAGGTTGGCTCTACCCCTAACAAAATAATCTTCGTAGGCTGAAAAAACTGCATAATGCGCTTGAAGTCATTCGGATTATGAGGATTTGCCAAATTCACGACCGCCACAGTTTCTTTTGTTAGCTTCATGGCACCGATTGTTTTTTCAAATGCATCAAGCGCTGCCGGAGAGAAGTATGGATACTGCTCGTAGCGCAGGATAAACAGTATCCCCTGCTCTTTGCTTCCCTGATAGGTAAACTCACCGCCCAGTACTTCGAGCTGATTTACCGAAGCGGTCAATGGAGCATTCCCACCGGCTGAAGCGGCTAATTCTTCATTGACGCCAATAGCAATATACGTCGCGTCCTTCTTTTCCGGATCTGACAAAAGCGACTCCTGTCCTACCGACGTGGAAGCTGCTTGTTGTACCTGTAGTTTATTTAATTCTGACCGAAAATCAAACCCACTGGTAAAAATCGTTTCACCCATTAAAGCTTGAAGCGCTACCGGATTGTCTGTCGTTAGATTGCTCATTACTGAAAAATATTAACGAGGGTAAAGATAAGGAACATCGTCCAAAAGAAAGAAGGAGCGATCCCTCGCTCCTTCCTGTATGTTCATCTGATTAATGTCCTAAGATGTAAGAGAAAATCAGCGGCGCGACGATCGTTGCATCAGACTCGACGATGAATTTCGGTGTATCGACATCCAATTTTCCCCAGGTGATTTTTTCATTAGGTACTGCACCTGAGTACGAACCATAAGAAGTTGTGGAATCCGAAATTTGGCAGAAATAAGCCCAGAAAGGTACTTCTTCCCATTCCAGATCCTGATACATCATTGGTACAACACAAATCGGAAAATCTCCGGAGATACCCCCAGCAATCTGGAAGAACCCTACCCCTTTGCCCCCTGAATTATTGCGGTACCACTCTGTCAGATATACCATGTATTCGATACCGGATTTAACGGTGCTTGCCTTTAACTTACCTTTGATGACATTTGAAGCAAAGATATTACCGGTGGTGGAATCTTCCCATCCCGGACAGACGATAGGCAAGTTTTTCTCGGCAGCTGCAACAATCCATGAATCTTTCGGATCAATTTCATAGTATTGCTCCAACACACCGGAATTAACAACCTGATAAAGGAATTCGTGTGGCAAATAGCGTTCTCCTTTTGCTTCAGCGGCATGCCATACATCCTCAAGATGTTTCTGCAAACGGCGAAAAGCCTCTTCTTCTGGTATACAGGTGTCTGTGACACGGTTATAATGATTATCCAGCAATTCTCTTTCCTGCTCTGCAGTCAGATCTCTATAATTTGGGATTCTTTTGTAATGCGAGTGCGCAACAAGGTTCATCACATCTTCTTCCAAATTGGCGCCAGTACATGAAATAAAATGTACTTTATCCTGACGAATCATTTCTGCCAAGGAAACACCCAATTCGGCAGTTGACATCGCTCCACCCAGGGAGATCAACATTTTTCCACCATCCAAAAGATGCTCCTCGTAACCTTTCGCAGCATCTACCAATGCTGCAGCGTTAAAGTGACGGTAATTATGCTCAATAAATTGAGAAATAGGTCCTTTTTGAGTACTCATGATATGTTCTAACTTTTATAAAAAAATAAGTACCGCAAAGGTACTGAATAATATCTATTTTAAGTCCTTATCGGCATCAAAACAGGTCGCGGCCACCCATTTTTTAACAAATGTAAAAAGACTGACCAATTTCATTTTTTCAGCAACTTTGAAAAAAAGAAATAGGCAGCGGCCAGAAAAATTATAATAATAACGAGGACAACAACTTCCTGTGTACCGATTCCCCAACTCATACTATTCATCGTAACGTTTCATTATACTGTCCATCGTTCACATTTATCCAAAAATGAACTGCTGATATCCGCCCCTATTCCGGGCTCATCAGCAATATGGATTTTATACCCCTCATATTGTATGCCTCCGATAACAGGATCTTCGAGGTGTCCTACCATACAGGTGTCCAGGTCAAAGAACTTGACATTCGGAGCTGCATAGGCAAAGTGTACTTTGGCGGCCAGAGCCAAGCGGGACTCCAGCATGCCACCGATCATGCAGGCGATCCCATACTCCTCAGCCACCTGATTAATTTTTAGAGCTTCCTGTATCCCGCCAGATTTTGAAAACTTAATATTGATGTAATCACAGGCATCGGCTTTGCAGAGACGTTCGGCATCATGATGCGAGTACACCGATTCGTCGGCCATAAGTGGGACAATCGTTTCTGATCTAAGCTGTGGAAGCAGTGCGTCGTTCCATGTACGCATCGGTTGTTCACAAAACTGGATTTTAAACGGTTCCAGGCCTTTCAGGGCTTCCAACGCATCTTCATAGGACCAGCCCTGATTGGCGTCGATTCGGATAGGCATCTCGAACCCCACAGCTTTGCGGATCTCACGAATACGTGCCACATCTGTGCTCGGATCTTTACCCAGCTTGACCTTCAACATCACGGCACCTTCATCCTGCAGACGCCGCGCTTTTAGCGCCATTTCTTCCGGACCTGCGATTCCTAGGGTAATATCCGTGGTGATCTCCCGGCGGCTACCTTTTAAATACTTATACAACGGAAGCCCCGCATGCTTTGCGGCCAGATCATGTAGAGCCATATCAAAAGCAGATTTGATCGTCCGGTTGCCGGCAATGTAAAGATCCAGTTCCGCGAGCCTTTCGGAAATCGCCAAAGGGTCCTTTCCTTTCCAGATCTGCGCAAAGTCGCGGGCCAGAACCAGACAGGTATCCTGTGTCTCGCCCACAATCATTGGAAAAGCCGAGCATTCCCCGACCCCATAGATAGCGGTGTCTGTATGTATACGGATGAACGTGTTCTGCGCGTAATCCATCGTCCCCGTCGCAATTACAAAGGGCTCCATAGGGATGCTCAATCTATAGATATCAATTGCTGTTATTTTCATTGTTCGATATAAATATAGGTATAGCGCCAAATTACGTCAAAAATAGTCAGCAGTCAAGTAGGTATCTCAGATTCATTGCCAAATTAAAAGCCCCTACAAGATGGAGAATCCTGTTAAGGGGCTGACTAACTATTAAGATATGTAAGGTTACACGAAGATTAAGGCTTTAATAGCCACATGACCTGATTGACTTCATCCTCGCCATTAAATTGCCGCTTTACGGCCTCATTCACGTTGGCCCGATTTTTTTCGTATTCAATATTTGGATATTTCCAGCGAACCGGAATCTTCGACGGCTCATTGACATTCATATTGGATGAAGGATTGATCTTCCATTTCGGATAACCTGTACGGCGGTAATCGTAATAAGGAATGATCAGTCCCTGCAGAAAACTTGCCAGATACTTTTGGGTAATAATTGCTTCGATCTGTCCCTCGCGTGCCGACGGAAATGCTGTAGCGTAATTTGCGACAGCCGCGGTAATATAAGCCGCATCCAAAGGCATTCCGTGGTGATACTGGGCTGTATTGGGTGTATTGTTCCCAATAAAGGTCATCGAAGCCTCGATTCCTTTTTTATACCAGTCGACAGCAGCATCCGCAATCCAGCCACGCGCCGCGGCTTCTGCAATCACAAAACAGAGGTGAGCATACCCCAGTTGCTGGGTAGGTTCCCCCTCCACCAGTTCGGTATAACGGTCGTTCAGCCGTGAATAATCCTTTGTTTTCATAATGCCACTGATCGAAGAGAACAACACCGCAGGATCAATACCTGTATAAGCGTCAAAATCACCCGCTTTTTTGCCGTTATCTAGCTGCAGCTGGGATGGATTGGCGTAATAGAACAAGCGACGGTCTTTCCATTGTTTCAGCCTGTCTATGATCTCTGTAGACACCGCAGGATAGATGATAAAGCTGTTATCTATCTTATAAAATGGATAGGTCTGTCCGGCTTTGTCCGAATGTGTCACCTGAAAGTTATCATCATTTGAGGTAAAGACGGGCTTTTTAGTCAGGATCTCTTTGAAACGGCTTTTTACCTGAAGATCTACGTCATTTTCCTTATTGCTAAGCTGTATCAGGACATGCAGTGCAAAACTGTTGACGATCTTCCGCCAGCGGCCGGTATTCCCGCCAAACAGGGGATCCCCCGCGAAGTTAGTTCCTTCGGAAAATAGCTTGTCAGCGAGCTCCAGTTCATTTAATATGCCCAGAAACACCTCCTTCTGGCTATCGTATTTCGGAAAATAAATTTTCTCCGTCTCCCCTTTTAGTGCCTCTTTGTAAGGTATCTCTCCGACATGCATGGTCTGATCAAAAAACTTCATGGCGCGGGCAAAATGCATCAAGGCATCGTACGATTTCGCCAAGCCTTCGTTTTCCGCAAACTTCGCCATGAAATGCGCATCATTGATCCCTGTCAAGGAAAGATCATAGCTGGACCATCCGTTATATTGATTGGCATCTCTGGCCTCTGACCATATCACGGATTTGGTGAGCATATAAGGCTGCATAAATCCTTTGGTGCGAGACTGCCTCGTCAGATTCAAAACGATCCGTGTGGCCAGCTGCGAAGATTTGACGGTCTCAGGCGTCTCGGGATTCGTATTTATCTCATCAAATTTGGAGCAGCCCGCTATGGCCATCAGGGCTAGCAACGCAAATGAAGTCCATAATCTTTTCATATTTCTATAATTAATGAATTAAAAAGTAAGGTTTAAATTAAATCCGATATACCGCATCGAAGGTGAATTGAGATCTTCTTTTCCCCGGTCTGGATCAGAAAAACGATATTCTTTGGACCAAAGAAGAAGGTTTTGCCCGGTAATACCCACACTGGCACGTTTGGCCCGTAGTTTCGAAGCAAATTTTTCGGGCACGCGGTAGTTCAGCGAAAGTTCGCGGAGCTTAATAAACGTTTCATCCCAGTAGTTCCAGCGTCCACCGCTCGCATTCCTATAATAGGTCTCATATGAAACGGTCTGGTCATTGGGTGCAAATGTCCGGGTATCCTCGGTAATACGGCCGTAATCGTCATAGGTTACACTTCCAGAGGTGATTTTGACTCCGGGAGCGATAAAGGTCTGTTTACCGTTGACTACCTCGTCATAGCGGTATTGGCTATCTGAATCCACATGTGCTCCAGTATTCCATAAGTAATCGTTCGTCGTCGAATAGGACATTCCCTTGATTCGTCCGTCAATGCTTAAGCTGAATGAAAAATCCTTATAGCGGAATTGATTGCTAAAACCCCAGAACCATTTAGGGGCCGTGTATCCAATGACCTGATCTTTGTACTGCGCACTTACCGGCAGACCGTCGTCCCCTATGACCAGCTGTCCGTCCGGCGACCATTCCCAGTCGCTATACGCGATGTAGTCGGCCCGCAGGCCTTTGCGCACATACAGCGCATCTACAGAATATTCGGGATCTATCTGATGGAAATATCGCATGTTCTGTGAGAAGTTCAGCATCATATCCCATTGGAAATCTTCACGTTTGATCGGCGTACCGCCCAAAGTGATCTCATGCCCCTTGGTCATCTCCTGTTCCCGCGTATTGATCAGGCGTTCGGTAAATCCGGTAGTTTCGGAAAGTTCTGTTTTAATAATTTCATTCTTCAGCAGACGATAATAGCGTGTATAATTACCATATAAGCGGTTCCGCAGCAGACCAAAGTCAAAACCGAATTCCGTTAAATTGCGCTGTGTCGGTGAAATCGAATAATCCTTGATCAGATTAGGGTAAGACGCTGTCGGCAATCCGTCCCAGACATTCGGCGTCATCGTGAAAGCCCTGTTGATTTCATACGGATCGAGGACAGATTTGGTGACCGCCCAGGATCCACGGACTTTGAACAGATCCAGCCAGGCCGGCCTGCTGGACAAAAAGTCACTGACAACAACACTTCCCGAAACAGAAGGATAAAAATAAGAACGGTTGGCCTGTGGCAATGTGCTGGACCAGTCATTCCTTCCGGTTGCTTCGACAAATACAGCATTGCGCCAAGAAAGAGACAACCGGCCATATATGCCGTTGCGCATTTCCTTGATCCGGGACTCCACCGAATTGACCGGCCCGATTGAGTTACGAAGCGAGTAATATCCGGGAATAGAAAGTCCGTTGACCGTCTTTGAGATCAAATTATTATCCTGTCGATAAAAAATCGAACCACCCATCAGACCATCGATACCAAAATTTCCAAAATTCTTTTTCGCGGTGAAAATAAAATCATTGGTGGTACTGAACGCATCATAGTCACCTTTCATATATTTTCCCTTGCTGTCAAAACCACCCCAGTCTTTGAAACCACCACGTGTACCGTAAATACCGATCGGATTTCTTTGCGTTCTTGATTTGCCCTGATAGTCATAGCCCGAACGAACCATGAATTTTGCCCAGTCATTGAGCTTATAATTCAGAGTTAATGCCGCATTCATTTTGTTGATCAGCTCGGGTGTTGTCTTTTCATAAGCAATCAGGTATGGGTTATCATACCAGCCTTTATACATCCAGTTCTGCTGCTGGTCCTTCACCAGCCAGTAATCCTTATAATCCCGCAAATCATATTCTGGCCCTGTCCACACCAGGATATTATAAATATACCCTTGGTCATTGTAACCGCTACCAAAGTTCGTCGAAGACGAGCTTCGATTGTATCCTAAGCGAGCTTCCAGATCAACTTTATCGCTTAGTTTGGTTGTCCCTGTCACCGAAATATTTGTCAGATTTAATTTTTGGTTCGGATACTGCCCTTTATTGTAAATGTGGTTGATGGATGTACGGACACTCCCATGCTCTCCTTGGGTGGTGAAACTTACCGTATTGTTACTGATGAAACCCGGTTCCAGAAAACTCTTGAAATTATTTTTCCCCCTGGAAGTCAGTTCCTGCTCTTCAATCTGCTTTGTAATCGGATTCCATTGCTTTGCCCGGCGTCCAATATCCAATTTATCTCCCCATACATAATCATTATTATTGAATTGACCGCCCTCTCCGGCCGAGTAACTATGCTGCACCTCGGGAAGCGCAAGATAGCCTGAGAAGAACATATTATTTGTATTTACCGTAATCTCTGTTCCTTTTTCTGCCAGGCCCTTCTTGGTTGTGATCATGATCGCTCCGCCCGATCCCTTACTACCATAAAGCGCCGTTGCAGTTGCGCCTTTCAGAATCGTCATATCCTGGATATTGTCAACGGGAACATCCCGCAAGGTCATGTTTTCATAAGAAACACCGTCAATCACCAAAAGTGGGGTCAGCCCCCGAACCTGGATTTCAGGAGTGGAATTAAATTCAGAGCTATTCAATACCCGCACGCCCGACACACGTCCCGTCAAAGTGGTGCCCACATCGACGCCTTTCACACGTGTCAGTTCCTCCCCTTTCACACTCTGTGTGGCGTACCCCAGCGCTTTCTGTTCTCTTTTGATCCCCAATGCCGTGACAACCACTTCACCCAACTCCTCAGATGACTTGACCAGCCGGATCACTTTAGCTGAAGAGGCCGGAAGGTCGACGCTCTGATATCCGACGTAGGAAATTTGCAAAACCTCTTTATCCGTCACACCACGCAGCACAAAAGAACCATCCTCTCCTGTTGTCGCCGCGTTTGTCCCCCCTTTGACCCGGATGGTAACTCCCGCCAAAGGACTGCCGTTTTCCTGATCAAGGACAAGTCCGCGGAGTTCTTGTTGCTGTATGGACTTCCCAACCGACTTTTTTACTGGGGCAGCCTTTTGGCCATTTGTCTTTTCCTTGGCCGTAATCAAATAAAACGTATCGTCGATCCGTTCCACGGTCAATGCACCATTGGATACCGTATGGATAAAGGACGCCAGGGTTTCCTTTTTCACCTTATCGAGCGACAGGCCCTGATGAATAGGTACATGTGCAATCGATGCATCGTAGCCAAATTTAATATTCAGCTTTTTCTCCATCCGGCTGATGATCTGGGCAAAATCATCTTTAGGCGCCTGATTGGCGATACTGCTGAACGCCAGAGACTGCAACAACAGGGTACAGCCGACCAGCTTTAAGAAGGTATTGGTTCTTTTCATATATTATTTTTTATAAATGATTGTTGTTTTATATGCTTTATTTAGGATAAGAATTGTTTTGTCGAGACTGTCAACCGGCAAATAACCGGAATACGTTTTGTGTGAATAGGCGGGATCCAAATGCAGATTTACCCCATATAGACGTTCCAGATCGGCCACCAGATCGCTCAGCACCTGTTTGTCAAAATACTTTAACCCGCTCTTCCAGGAAGAAAAAGCCAAGGTATCCACCGCCTCGATATCGAATCCACGTCCAGCGGTATATTCTGCCTTCTGCCCCTGGACAACCACAGCCTCCCTGTTCGCTTTCCTGACCCGGACCAGCCCTTTGCTGAGGACTAACTGCCCTTTGCCCGGTAGATCAATCAGGTTAAAGGCGGTACCCAGCACCCGGACCTCAAAGTTGGTTTTACTTTCGACGACGAAAGCCTTGGCAGCGTCTTTCCTCACCTCAAAAAAGGCCTCGCCAGATAAGCGGACCTTCCTTAGGTCACTGGTTTTAAAGTCGGAAATCTGTGTCAATGTCGCATGACTGGCCAAGACTACACGTGTGCTATCGGGCAATACAATCGTTTTAACAAACGGACCGGGATTGGAATATACCATGTAGGTTCTATCCTTTTGGAAAGTGTAATAGAAGACTGCACCCATCGACAATAGGACAAACAGTAATACGGCCGCAATTCTGCGCAACATCGTAAACGGTTTTTTACGCATCGGGATGATAGGCGATGAATCGGAAAGTATCCGGCTAAAAACCGCTTCTGTTTCGGCAGCTTCGAGCTCCATACCCTCAACTACATCGAGGACCTCTTCAAAAGAAAAGAATTCCCGTTCCAGCAGATCAGGCAAAAGCAGCTGGAGCAACTTCTCTTCGTTGCGATTGCACTCTCCTCTTAAGTATCGGCAATAAAGCGCTTTAAGATTATCTTTGTTCATCTTTTCGTTCCGTATTATAAGAAAGACGGCCGGGACTCCCGGAAAGACGATGGGGAATTACAAAATTTTTAAAAAAATCAGCAGCGCAAGGGAGCTTCCCATCCGCGAAAGGATAAATTGGCGTACCATTTTGTTTGATTTCACAATCTGATCACGGACCGTATTGATAGATATCCCTAGTAGATCTGCAATTTCCTGATTGGACAAATGCTCTTCCTTGCTGAGTAAATAGATACGCTTCCGCGCATCAGGAAGCAATTCCAATGCTTCACGATAAAGCCTTTCCAAATCCTTAAATTCGATATGCTCCTCTCCGGAATTATCGCCGCCCTCATTCGCCATTCGCTGCTTTTCCAAAAAGTTCATGCGCACCTTTTCTTTGCGGATCTCATCAAATACAATGTTTCTGGAGACAGTATAGAGATAGGACTGCAGGTTGTTTGGCTCCTCGCCGGCGGTTACCTTTTTCCAGATACGTGTAAAAGCCTCCTGCACAACATCGACGGCCATGTCCTTATCCTTTAAATGGGAAAAAGCATAGGTATATACCTTGTCCTTATAGGTCAGATAAAATTCACGGAATTTTCTTTGTTGGCCGGTATACTGTATGGTCGTAGATGTAAAGTCCATTTCAATCGATCTTTAAAGATATCCACTACGATATCCTCGATATCAAAATGTAATCTGCTCACGCAGATTCGATAATACTTTTATAAGTCAGCAAGATACAAATGTAGAAAATCCTATTGCAAAATGAGATGCCCCAACAGTCCGGCGATTTCACCAACAAATGCAACTTCGTTAACAAAAAGAGATTAAAATTAAAATACATCAAATAAAAAACAGAATATTTACAATTTTTATAAGGATTTACATTTTTTATTCCTATATTAGCAATTATAATTATTTGAAAAGGAAAGATGATCGAACAGAGACCGAAAACGGAGGGCCTTTACGACCCTAATTTTGAGCATGACGCCTGTGGGGTAGGCTTCGTCGCCCATATCAAAGGGAACAAATCACATGCACAAGTAAAAGATGCGTTGACCATGCTGGAAAACATGGAACACCGCGGGGCTTGTGGTTGTGATCCGGAGAGTGGCGATGGCGCCGGTATTATGATTCAGTTGCCACATGAGTTTTTATGGGAAGAATGCATCAACTTAGGCATACAGCTGGAAGAACCAGGATACTATGGAACCGGAATGGTTTTCCTGCCTAAGGAAGAGACCATGAATAGGATCTGCCGTGATCTGATTGAGGAAGCGACAGTGGAAAGGGGCATGAAATTCCTTGGTTACCGTCCAGTACCCGTCAATCGTGAGGGTATTGGACCGACAGCGCTCAGTGCAGAACCTGAAATCGTCCAATTTTTTGTCAGCAGACCGGACGGCGTTTCTAACACTGAAGAATTTGAACGCAAACTTTTTGTGCTACGTCGCCTGATCATCCAAAAAGTTAAACAACAACAAGAATACCCTCTCCCACTCTACTTTGCATCACTTTCTTGCAAAACAATTATCTACAAAGGACAATTAACAACATACCAGGTTGGCACCTATTATCTTGACCTGCGTGATCCACGTGTCGTGTCCGCCTTTGGTCTGGTACACTCACGCTTCTCCACCAATACCTTCCCTTCATGGTCGTTGGCACAGCCATTCCGCATGTTGGCCCACAACGGTGAAATCAATACCTTAACCGGAAACCTCAACTGGTTCTACGCCGGCATGCGCTCACTTTCATCACCCTATTTTACGGATGAAGAGATGGAAATCTTGCTGCCTGTGGTAGACCGGGGGCAGTCGGACTCCGCCTGTCTGGACAATGTTGCTGAGCTGCTTTTGCATAGCGGACGTAGCCTTACCCATGTCATGCTCATGCTGGTACCTGAAGCTTGGGATGGCAATACACAGATGGATCCGTTAAAACGTGCCTTCTACGAATACCACGCGACACTAATGGAGCCTTGGGATGGTCCAGCAGCACTTTGCTTTACGGATGGTAAGCACATCGGAGCCACATTGGACCGTAACGGGCTACGGCCGCTACGGTATGCCGTAACCTCGGATGACCGTGTGGTGGTCGCCTCCGAAGCCGGAGCTCTTCCCATTGACGAGTCCACCATCATTAAAAAAGGCCGGCAGCAAGCCGGCAAGATCTTCCTCGTGGACATGGAACAGGGTCGTATCCTGACAGACAAAGAGGTAAAAGATCAACTGATCAATCAGCAACCCTATGGCGACTGGTTGGATAATTATAAAATCAAACTGGAAGAACTTGAAGAGCCGCGTGTCACCTATACGTATCTTTCCAAAGAATCGGTTTTCAAATACCAAAAGACATTTGGCTACAGCAGGGAAGACCTGGAAACGATATTAACGCCTATGGCCTTGACAGGTTATGAACCTACCGGTTCGATGGGGTCAGACGTACCGTTAGCCATTCTTTCAGATCAGCCACAGCATATCTCCAGTTACTTCAAACAGTTTTTTGCTCAGGTGACCAACCCGCCGATCGATCCGATACGCGAGCGCTTGGTGATGAGTCTGGCTACCTTTATCGGCAATGCAGGCAATATTTTGATTGAAGATAAAAAATTCTGTCACTGTGTGACCTTGCCACATCCGATTCTAACGTCCAAGGAACTCGAAAAATTACGTTCGATAGATACTGGATTATTCCAGGCAAAGACCATTCAGTCCTACTTCCGGTCAGACGGAAAACCGGGCTCCCTGGAAGCAGGTTTGGAACGCTTGTGCAGATATGCTGACGATGCCGTACGCGACGGATTTGAAGTTCTGATCCTTTCTGACCGCGCCATTGATTCTAAACACGCCGCGATTCCATCGCTGCTCGCCGTATCCGCTGTGCATCACCATCTGATCAAAACAGGAAACCGAGGTGCCGTAGGACTTGTCGTCGAAGCCGGCGACGCCTGGGAAGTACACCATTTTGCCTGCCTGCTGGCATTTGGCGCTACGGCCATCAATCCATATATGGCCCTGGCCAGCATCCGGACCATGAAAGAACAGAACACGCTGGATACCGAACTCACATGGCCAGAACTTTCTAAAAACTATGTCAAGGCAGTAAATAATGGCTTGTTGAAGATTTTCTCCAAAATGGGAATATCAACCCTGCAATCCTATCACGGAGCACAGATATTTGAAGTACTTGGCATCGACAAATCCGTTGTCGATAAATACTTCTGCGGTGCTGTGTCCCGCATTGGCGGCATGACATTGGATGACCTTGCCAAAGAAGCACTGTCCAAACACTGGCGTGGATTCGAAAAAAGCCGGACACCACAAAACCTGCTGCCAGAAGGTGGTATTTACCAGTGGAAGCGCCGTGGTGAAGGCCACTTATGGAACCCCGACACCATACATCTTCTTCAGCAGGCCTGCCGTACCGGCGATTATGCCACCTATAAAAAGTACGCAGCCAAAATCAACGAACAGAAAGAGCATATGTTTACCCTGCGTGGGTTGCTGGATTTTGCCAAACACCGCAACTCCATTCCTTTGGAGCAGGTGGAACCGGCAAGTGAAATCCTCAAACGTTTTGCAACAGGTGCAATGTCTTTCGGATCCATCTCACACGAGGCCCATAGTACATTGGCCATTGCCATGAACCGTATTGGTGCAAAATCCAATACCGGTGAAGGGGGGGAGGATGAACTCCGTTATCAGCCACTGCCAAATGGCGACTCGATGCGTTCGGCAATCAAGCAGGTAGCTTCTGCACGCTTTGGTGTTACTGCCAACTACCTGACACAGGCCGATGAACTGCAGATTAAAATGGCCCAGGGTGCCAAACCGGGTGAGGGAGGCCAGCTGCCGGGCCCTAAAGTGGATGCATGGATTGCTAAAACCAGGCACTCCACACCTGGCGTAGGCCTGATTTCGCCACCTCCGCACCATGATATCTATTCGATCGAAGATCTGGCCCAGCTGATATTCGACTTAAAGAATGCCAACCGGCAGGCGCGGATCAATGTAAAGCTGGTTTCCAAAGCCGGCGTCGGCACAATCGCTGCCGGTGTGGCCAAAGCCCATGCAGATGTGATTCTGATCGCTGGTTTTGACGGGGGAACAGGCGCATCACCAATTAGCTCAATCAAACATGCCGGACTTCCTTGGGAGCTCGGACTTGCCGAAGCACACCAGACGCTCGTCAAAAATAAATTGCGCAGCCGCGTTGTACTGCAGGCCGATGGTCAGGTAAAAACCGGACGCGATATTGTAATTGCCACGCTGTTAGGTGCCGAAGAATGGGGAGTATCCACCGCAGCACTGGTGGCCGGCGGCTGTATCATGATGCGTAAATGCCACCTGAATACCTGCCCTGTCGGCGTTGCAACACAGGACCCAGAACTGCGGAAATTATTCTCCGGCAAACCCGAAGACATTGTCAACTTATTCACCTTCCTGGCGGAGGAGGTACGTGAAACGATGGCTTATCTGGGCTTCCGCACGATCAATGAAATGGTCGGCCGTGCACAGTTCTTGAAGAAACGGGAAAACATCGACCATTGGAAAGCGAAGAAAATTGACTTTACGGACATACTGCACGTGGAACGTAACGAGCCGGGCCAGTCCCTGTATAATACGGAAGAGCAAGATCATGGAATGGCCATGATTCTGGACTGGGGCTTGTTAAAACAATCCAAATTGGCTCTAGAAAGCAAAACCCCTGTCTTTGGTACCTTCAAAGTAAAAAATACGGATCGTACCATCGGAACGATGTTGTCCAACGAAATCTCCAAATTGTATGGATCAGAAGGCTTGCCTGACAACACGATCAATTTCAAATTTGAAGGTTCTGCAGGTCAGAGCTTCGGTGCATTTGCCACCAAGGGACTTTCATTCGAGCTGCAAGGCGAAGCCAACGACTATGTGGGTAAAGGACTATCCGGCGCCCAGTTGGCCATCTACCCCGCACCTGAAAGCTCGCTTGTACCTGAAGACAACATCATTATAGGCAACGTGGCATTATTCGGAGCCACCTCTGGCCATCTATTTGTCAATGGACAGGCTGGTGAACGTTTTGCGGTACGCAACTCCGGAGCTACAGCGGTCGTTGAGGGTGTAGGTGATCACGGCTGTGAATACATGACAGGTGGACGCGCATTGATCCTCGGCGCAACAGGTCGCAACTTCGCTGCCGGCATGAGCGGCGGTATCGCCTGGATTTACGATATCAATGACGACTTCCGTGAAAACTGTAACCAGGAAATGGTTGACCTCGATCCATTGGAAAGCGAGGACGAAACGGCAATCATCGCTCTATTGAAGCGTCATGTGCTGCTCACCAACAGCCGTCGGGCGGACTTCATCCTGCAGAATTGGAGCCGCGAGAAAAATAAATTTATTAAAGTATTCCCAAGAGAATACAAACATGTCATTCGTCAAAAATTAGTTGAAGCATAAAAGAGGGAGCACAGATCATGGGAAAAATTACAGGTTTTAAAGAATTTGAGCGCGTGCTTCCACCCAAAGAAGCTGTTGAAGCCCGCGTACAGCACTTCAAAGAGTTCAATAAAGGTTATTCCGAAAACGAGCTGAACAAACAGGCTGCACGGTGTATGGATTGTGGTATTCCATTTTGTCATTCAGGATGCCCCCTGGGCAACGTAATCCCTGAATTTAACGATGCTGTTTATGACGGCAAATGGGAAGAAGCATACCAGATCCTGACCTCCACCAACAACTTTCCAGAATTTACAGGAAGGATATGCCCTGCTCCCTGCGAATCAGCCTGTGTGCTGGGAATCCATAGCAATCCGATAACCATCGAGGAAATAGAAAAACATATTATTGAGATTGCATTTAAAAAGGGCTATGTCAAACCTCATAAAAGTTATCTGAAGACGGGCAAACGTGTGGCTATCGTAGGCTCAGGCCCTGCTGGGCTTGCCGCAGCTGCACAGCTGAATAAGGCTGGCCACGATGTCGTTGTCTTCGAACGCGATGATCAGGTCGGTGGCTTGCTCCGCTATGGCATCCCTGACTTCAAGCTCGAAAAATCAGTCATTGACCGCCGTGTCAATCTGATGAAAGAATCAGGTATCGAATTCAGAGTGAATAGTGAAGTAGGCAGGGATATCAGTTTTTATGAATTGAAAGCCTATGATGCCGTCATCTTGGCCACCGGGTCTACCGTTCCATGGCACATGCAGCTGCCGGGACATGACGCCAAAGGCATACATTTTGCCATGGAGTTCCTCACCCAGCAGAACAAAGAAGTCAGCGGAATCGCTGTCAGCGGCGAACGCATTCTGGCCACGGACAAGCATGTCGTCGTGATCGGCGATGGCGATACCGGATCGGATTGTATCGGGACATCCAACCGCCATCGTGCGAAAAGCATTACACAGATTGCCCGTAAACCCATGCCGTCCAAAGAACGGCTGAAAAATAATCCATGGCCCTTGGATAAAGTTACTTTTGGCACCTCCTCTTCTCAGGAAGAGGGCTGTGAACGACTGTGGGCAACAGAAACACAAGAGTTTGTCAAAGATGAAAATGGTCATATCAAAGGAATCAAAATCAAGGAAGTGCAATACGAAGTGGATGACTTTGGCAGAAGAACACGTCTTGGCGAGTCCGAAGTCCGTGAAATCCCAGCAGATCTCGTCTTATTGGCTATCGGGTATCAACATACGGAGCATACGCTTCTCGAGCAGCTCGGAGTAAGAGTGGACGAAAAGGGCAATATTCTCGCCAATGACCGGGATTACCGAACCACTATTGACAACATCTTTACGGCCGGTGATTGCCGTAAAGGTCAATCTCTGGTGGTATGGGCAATTTCCGAAGGCCGTGAATGCGCAAGGAAAGTAGACGAATACCTGATGGGCTATTCTGAACTGGAAAGCAAAGACTTTCTGACCGCTCAGCATGCATAACAGATTATGAGTTGCAAAAGAGTGCTCAGGTTATCCTGACGCTTTTCCATATGATAAAAGCACCTTAGGGTGCTTTTATCATATTCGGTCCTTCTCCAATATTCTGCTCGGGTAAACAACACCCATTTTAACCTAAACTCCTATCCGTTCAACGCGGCCTCCTTATCGTTTGTAGCAGACTGCAGGCTTTTTACGCCAATCTCTATGCAATTTGCAGCATACTGCCATTCGTCTATCACAACGACAAGCAGTCTAGCACATGCTCGCTGCACCTCCAACGACGTCTTTCGGAGAGTCTAATGTTTTAATGCAATTTACGAATGATGAGCCCCTTTTGTCTTTTATCCAGTTTTGTTTTAATATACGGATAGGTGAAGACTGCCCCCAGCACAATACATGCTCCCAGATAAAATCCACCACTCATGGTTTCTTTCTGTCCAAAAATCAACACCGCCAATAGGATGCCGTAGACCGGTTCAAGGTTAGTGGTCAAGGCAACGGTAAAAGCCGAAAGTTCTTTCATTACCGCAACTCCCATCACATAGGCCACTGCTGTGCAGACCACTCCTAATAATAGCAGATAGATCAGGTCCTGCTGTCCCAACAGCATCGCCCCATTAAAGTCACCCGTATATAGCATCAGTAGGCTGATCCAGAAACATGCTCCCACCATTTCATAGAACGTGATCAGTGTGGGGCTTGACTTTTTAACCATGCGGGCATTGGCAATGGAAAATATGCTCGCACAGAAGGCGCAGCCAAGGCCGGCCATCAGACCCACCAGATAATGTGTTTCGAAGGAGAATATAGTATAAATGCCCAAAATAATGACCAGTCCAACGACAATATCAAGCAAGGCAATACGTTTTTTATTGACTATAGGTTCGAGTATAGCGGTAAATAACGTCACTGACGACAGGGTCACCAGCGTGACTGACACAGTCGATACCTTAATGGAGTAAAAGAAAAGCACCCAATGCAGGCCCACAACTGCGCCAACCATAAAAAATTGAAGCGCCTGCTTTCCGGCAACTAAAATCTGCTGCTTAGTCACTAAAAAATATACCAGCAATGAAACCGAAGCTATGGCCACACGGTACCAGACCAGATGAATGGCAGAAACAGAAATGAGGCTACCCAAAATCCCCGTGAATCCCCAGATAAGTATAGTCAAATGCAGAATTAAAACATTCCGATTTAGATGAAGTTTGGCCATTTTCCCTTAACCCTTAATATGTATATATATCGCGATCAGCGATCTTTGCTGTTATTGTATTCCCTTATGTTTTACCTTTCCGACCTGTCTGCATCCAATAGAGTTATTTCGGTGCTTTGATCGCTAGATATATGGCCACCAGCAGAAAAGTGACGTTTGGGATTAGCACGGCAATCAATGGTGGTAATCCCCCTTTTAATGAAAACATGTTTGCAAACTGAATGAATACGATGTACGTAAAACTGAGGCCTATCCCGATTCCCAGACTTAAGCCGATTCCGCCCCGGACCTTTTTCGAAGAGAGAGCAACCCCCATAAGCGTCAGTACGAATGCCGAAAACGGGTAAATATAACGTTTGTACTTTTCCAGCAACAAATCGGTCATCACACCCGTTCCCCTGATCTCCTCTTTACGGATCCGGGTATTCAGCTCGCGGGTATCCATCGCCGTAAACATATTGTCCCGCAATTCAAAATCCGAGGGCTTCATATCCAATGTGGTGTCCTTGACCGCACCTTTGTCCATCCGCTCATGCAGGCCATTGATGACCCTGTTGGTATATCCTTCAATCTTCCATTTGGTCGCCACCGAATCCCAGGTAATCCGGTCCGCCATCATTTTCTCTCTGAGTGTGTCCCCCTTAAAGATTTCGAGAACAAACCCATATCCGGTCTTGGTGGTATTGTCAAAGTTATCAATATACACGTAGCTGTTTTTATCAAGCTGCATATGGGTCGAGACCCTTGAATTGTCCTTTAAAGGTTTAACATAAATGTTCTCAAAGTCCACCTTCATTTTATTCGTATGCGGAATAATAAAAATATTGAACACCAGCGAGACCGCAAAGATCAAGGTTGCCGCGATCATATACGGCCGGAGCAAGCGGTTAAAACTATACCCCGCACTCAATATTGGAACAATTTCGGTCTGATCAGCCATCTTGGACGTAAAAAAGATAACCGCAATAAAATTGATCAATGGACAGAGAAAATTGAGATAAAAGGGAATAAACCCTGCATAATACTCAAAAATGATCTTGTCCAGCGGTGCTTTGTATTTCAGAAAATCGTCTAACCGTTCGGATACGTCAAAAACAACCATTACCACGGTAAATATGGCCATGGTAAACACAAAGGTCGTCAAGTATTTTTTTATGATGTACCGGTCAATTAACGAAAGCATATATTTAGATTTGAGTATTCATCTCATTTATTTTATCCGACTCTATTACAAACGCTGATCCAGAATTTTCACCATTTTATTTTTCCAGTCATAAAATGTACCTGCTATAATTTTCTCCCTAGCCTGATTGACGAGCCAAAGATAAAAATGCAAATTATGCAATGAGGCAATCTGCGCTCCCAAAATTTCCTGTGATTTTATGAGATGGCGTAAATAAGCCTTGGTATAGAACTGATCCGCATGCAGATCACTTTCCGCTTCAATCGGCGAAAAGTCATCTTTCCATTTTTCGTTTTTAATATTAATAATACCGTTCTGCGTAAAAAGCATTCCATTTCTCGCGTTACGTGTCGGCATCACACAGTCAAACATATCCACACCCAGCGCAATATTCTCAAGAATATTGACAGGTGTACCCACCCCCATCAGGTAACGGGGTTTGTCTTTTGGCAGGATGTCACAGACCACCTCAGTCATCGCGTACATCTCCTCTGCAGGCTCGCCAACAGAAAGACCTCCAATCGCGTTACCTTCCCGATTGAATGAAGCAATGGTTTCAGCAGATTTAATTCTGAGATCCTTATAGACTGATCCCTGCACAATAGGAAACAAGGTCTGCTCATATCCATACAATGGATCGGTGCTGTCAAAGCGGTCCACGCAACGTTTCAGCCAGCGGTGTGTCATGTCCAGCGAACGGCGTGCATAACTGTAGTCACAGGGATACGGTGTACACTCATCAAATGCCATAATAATATCTGCGCCGATAATCCGTTGCGTATCCATCACATTTTCGGGGGTAAATAAATGCTTCGATCCATCGATATGGGAACGAAATGTCACCCCTTCTTCTTTAATTTTACGGACTTCGGTCAAGGAGTACACCTGATAGCCACCTGAGTCGGTCAAAATCGGACGGTCCCAGCCGTTAAATTTGTGCAAGCCACCAGCCTTATTTAATACCTTCAGCCCCGGACGCAAGTAAAGATGATAGGTATTCCCCAGGATAATCTGGGCTTCGATATCATTTTTTAATTCGTGTTGATGGATGGCCTTTACGGTACCTGCCGTACCAACCGGCATAAAAATAGGTGTTTGGATGGGACCATGTGCAGTTTCGACAACACCTGCACGTGCTTTTGACAATTTATCTTGTGCTTGTAGCGTAAATTTCATGAATATATTCCTCTGAGACTAATTTGACTTTAACGGAAAGGTTATCCAGGACAACTTTTTCAAAACTGTCCCAAACTTCCAACAAAGGCTCACAGCAATACCTTCCCCTGCAGGTCCGATTGCTTTGTCCCAATGGCTTAGACCTATCTCCCTTAAATATGTTGCAAAAATACTATAAAAAGATTTGCAAAGAGGATGTTTCGGGAATAAATTATCATTTTCCTTTATAAAAAGATTAGGAATGCGCGTATCTTTGTGGGCTATGCTTGACCTACATGTAATCTTGGCCAATCTTCCCGATATTGCTTTTGGGATATTAGGTCTTCTCCTATTGGTACAATTATATTACATCTTATTTGTTTACAGCAAATTGAGCAGTTATCAGGTGGAGCACCACAACGAGACGGATTCCCTTCCGCCATTGTCGCTGATTATCTGCGCCCACAATGAGGAAGATAATCTTCGTGAATATTTGCCAGCTATCCTTACGCAGGATTATCCCGAGTTTGAGGTTATTGTAGTCAACGATTTCTCTACAGATCATACCCCCTGGATCCTGCAGGAATTCAGCCAGCAGCATCCCCATCTTAAAATTGTGGATATCAAGGAGCATATCCGCCTGAAACACGGAAAAAAATTCGCCGTAAGCATGGGGATCAAAGCATCCAGATTCCAGACCCTGGTTTTTACAGATGCAGACTGTGCACCACAGTCCAATCAATGGCTGCGGGACATAGCCGGGGCTTTTACGCCCGGGACCGAAATTGTATTGGGTTACTCCCCTTATTTCAAGAAAAGGGGCTTATTAAACCTTTTGATCCGGTTTGAAACCACACATACCGCCATGAGCTATTTATCTTACGCACTTAAAGGAGATGCTTACATGGGTGTGGGACGCAATATGGCATACAAAAAGGAACTCTTTTTCCGTAACAAGGGGTTTGCTGCGCACATGCACATTAAGTCCGGTGACGACGACCTCTTTGTCAACCAAAATGCAACAAGGACCAATGTCAACATTGCCCTGCATCCGACATCATTTGTATATTCAGTGCCGAAGACCACATGGAAAAGCTATTACAAGCAGAAAGCCAGACATTCGGGAGCCTCCACGATCTATAAAAAACGCCATCAGCGCATGCTTGGCACGCAGTTGGTTTCGGCGGCGCTGTTTTACCTCGCTGCCATTACCGTCGCCATTGTATTTCCTGCATTTTGGTATGTCCCCTTATCAGCATACCTACTTCGCCTGTTTGCGCAATGGGCTGTATTTAGCAACATTTATAGAAAACTGGAAGTAAAAGAATTGATTTGGTGGCTACCGTTGGTAGACTTCATCTACTATTTTTATATTTGCACCAACGGTTTGTTCAGCAGAAAAAAGAAAAAAATAAGCTGGAAATAATTTACTCTTAAATTTTTACGTTTTGAATCCTACAGTCGATATCATCTACTCTTATTTTCCGAAAATGACGGATATACAAAAAGAGCAATTTGCCCAGCTTGCTGAGCTATATACTTTTTGGAATAGCCAGATCAATGTAATCTCACGCAAAGATATTGACAGCTTATACCTTCACCATGTCCTGCATTCGCTGGGAATAGCTAAATTCGTTCAGGAGCTGGCACCAGGAACACGCATCCTTGACGTAGGCACAGGCGGGGGCTTCCCGGGGATCCCCATGGCCATCTTATTTCCTGAGGTCAGATTCCATCTGGTCGATTCGATCGGAAAAAAAATCAAAGTGGTCCGCGAAGTGGCGGCGGGACTGGGCCTCCAAAACGTTGAAGCCGATCATATCCGTGCCGAACAGCTGGATGATAAATACGATTTTGTGATTTCAAGGGCCGTAACACGACTGGGAGAATTTGCCCCTTGGATACGCAATAAATTTCAAAAAAAGGATAAAAATGGTATTCCCAACGGTATCCTTTACCTCAAAGGCGGTGACCTTAGTGAAGAGATCAAGGAGTCCAGATTAAAAGCTGAACTGCATCCCTTGTCGAGCTATTTCAAAGAAGAGTTTTTCGAAACGAAATATCTGGTATATGTGCCGATGTAATTAAGGTTTTACATCGCCTCCCGGTAAACTGAGGCGGCTGTGGATCAGCTCAACAGAATCAAGATAGCATTTCAGACAATGCTGTATGTAAGCTATCTTTTCGTAATTATCCTTTCCGCGCAACCATTTTAGGGTGGGCTGATAATACATCCTAAATTTGGTCAGCGAATCGCCCGAAAGGACAGTATACTCCTTGGTCAGCGCAAACCATTCTTCACGTACTAGATCCGCTTCGTATTCGCGTTCAAATTGACGCTGTAGTCTTCTGGAATGACGGCCCTTGCGACTAAATTTGTTATAAAGCTTATTGAGATTGACCGCAAGGCCACCCTGATGGGGCAAAGTTACCATGTCCTTGGTGTCCCCCCAAAAGTAAATGGACTTATACTCCGACTTCTTCTGATCGAACTTATCTTTTGCAGTTGAATTGATGCCTTTTAGCTGGACGGTATCGAGCCGCAGCGTATCCCCCTTTTTTGTAGTATCCTGTGGCATAGAGTTTCGGGAATGCGCTACAACCGATCGATCGACAGTGAAACAGAGGCCGGCAAGCAGCAAAACGAGAAAGCTAATACGTACCATGTGATAATTGATTACCCTAAAATAGTCAACTATCCATCAAGTGAGTATGGATTTAACGATCTTTAACGCCTGTTAAAATCCCAGCTCTTTCTTTATCTCTTCGCCGATCAGATTGATTTCCTCATCCATGCCAAACATGGGTAGTTCAGTCTCTGGGTTTAATTTCAGCCAGCTGGTATCGGTGTCCTTAATGATTTTCACATATTCTGTGCCGTCTTTGAAAATGACATAAGTATCCTCCTCCTCGGGGAATACAGAATAAATCACATCACCTAATTCAATATCGAAGGGTTCTTTCGTGTTCATAACATTACTTTTCTATCCACAAAGCTAGCAAATATCGCGCATCTTCCCAAGGCATGTGCATGGCCGCAGTCACTTCTGCGAGAAGCTCAACCATGCAAACCATACTAAAAAGTTATACAAGGAGTTATAATTTTCACTATCTTTAAAGTACCCAATTATGAAACTGATCTATCCCATAGCTTTGACCAAAATCAAGGGCATTGGCCCTCGGACAGCACGGCGTATCCTTACGCATACAGAGAACCTGGAAGACCTTTTTTCGTATTCCAAAAGAGAATTAATGCAAATACCGGGCATGCGGGAATCTGCTGCCGATGCGATACGCAGCAGAACCTACCTGCAAGACTGCGAGCGTGAACTTGAATTTATTGATAAACATCAAATTCAGGCACTATGGGTAGAGGACGAACAGTATCCGCAACGGTTAAAACAATGCGACGATGCTCCCCTGCTGCTTTACTATAAGGGCAACGGCAACCTCAACGCTAAAAAGGTAATTAGCATTGTGGGTACAAGACATTCCACCCCCTATGGGCAACGGCTATGCGAAGACTTTATCCGCCAGCTGGATCAGAACGGGGATATCCTGATCGTGAGCGGTCTTGCCTACGGCATAGACGCCTGTGCGCATCGGCTTGCACTGAAAAATGATATTCCCACGGTAGCAGTGCTCGGTCACGGTCTGGACCGGATATACCCTGCCTCCCATCGTGAACTCGCGTCCAGAATGTTGAATCGAGGGGGCTTACTGACGGAATTTGCGTCCAACACATTGCCCGAGCGCACCAATTTTCCCATGCGTAACCGCATTATTGCAGGGCTTGCGGACGTCACCGTTGTTGTGGAGGCTGCAATCAAAGGCGGTGCATTGATTACCGCAGAGATCGCCAATAGTTATCATAGGGATGTCTGCGCATTCCCGGGAGCAATTTATGATAAAAGCAGCGAAGGTACCAACTACCTGATCAAGACTAATAGAGCCCATATGATCAGGCACGTGCAAGATCTGGAGTATTTAATGAACTGGGACATCAGCAAAGAACAGGCCGGCCAACAGCTTGAACTGGGCTTTAAACTGGAAAAAGATCAGGAAAAAGTGCTTGCGCTGATCCATGATGCCGGACAATTGGGGATCGATCAGCTGATCGAAAAGCTCGAATGGCCTCAGAGTAAATTAGCACTGGTCCTGCTGGAACTGGAAATGCAGTCCTTGGTTCATGCCCTTCCCGGAAAAATGTATAAGTCGGCCGGACGGCCCGCGGAAGCCGCTGGACCATTGGGACGATAAGATCCAAGAATGATATAAGCTATTTTATTTACATGCATAAACCAAACTAAACCCACAATTTAAATGAACGAAAACAACACAAAAAGCATCTGGAAAGTCATTGGCGCCTCCTCTATGGGAACACTCATTGAATGGTATGACTTTTTCATCTTCGGCAGCCTTTCCATCGTCATTTCAACCAAATTTTTCCCGGCTGATAACCCAACCGCTGCGTTCCTGTCAACATTGGCTACCTTTGCAGCCGGTTTTGTGGTAAGGCCCTTTGGGGCGCTCTTTTTTGGCCGCCTCGGCGATATCATTGGCCGTAAATACACGTTTATGGTGACTCTTCTGTTGATGGGAGGTGCCACCTTTCTGATAGGATGCATTCCCAGCTATGAAAGTATAGGTTTCTGGGCTCCGCTAATTGTTCTGATTTTAAGGCTCCTGCAGGGACTCGCTTTGGGCGGCGAATATGGTGGTGCCGCGACGTATGTGGCCGAACATGCACCCATGGGACAACGTGGATACTGGACCTCCTGGATACAGACTACCGCCACTTTTGGTCTATTTATTTCCTTAGTCGTTATTCTCCTGACAAAGAGTTTTCTGAGCGAAACACAGTTTGACAACTGGGGCTGGCGGGTCCCCTTTCTACTGTCGCTGGTGATGGTATACGTATCCTACCTTATCCGTAAAAAAATGAAGGAGTCGCCCGAATTTAGTAAGGCTAAAGCCGAAGGCAAAACAAGCACAAACCCCTTAAAAGAGAGCTTTGGACATCGTTATAACCTTAAATTTGTCCTACTTGCCCTCTTCGGAGCGGCAATGGGCCAAGGCGTTGTCTGGTATACCGGCCAATTCTACTCGATGAGTTTCATGAAGACCGTCATGCATCTACAGTCGGATCAGGCTGACACCATCCTGGGGATCGCCTTGTTGCTTGGGACACCCTTTTTTGTTGTGTTTGGTTGGTTAAGCGATAAAGTCGGCCGCAAATGGATTATGTTGGCCGGAATGCTGCTCGCCGTATTGACGTACCGTCCTATTTACAAATCGATGTACCATCTCTCTGACATTCAGCATAAAACCAAAATAAACGAGACAAGCAAGCCACCACAGGCCGAAGAGGGCACAGCGGTCTCCGTCACGATAACTGACTATGACGACGGCACCCAGATGAGCAATGCTACGACATACCATCATGAGGGTGATCTTAAAGGAAAGGAGAGCGTCAAAACGACCGTCCACCTAAGCGGCAAAAATTACGTATGGTTAATTGCCCTGTTGTTCATCCAGATAATTTATATCACCATGGTGTATGGCCCCATCGCAGCTTTTCTGGTCGAACTGTTCCCGGTAAAAATCCGGTACACATCCATGTCCCTGCCATATCATGTCGGTAACGGCATATTCGGAGGTCTGCTTCCAGCGGTTTCCACCTATCTCACGACAAATGCGGAAACAGCCCATGCATCTCAGTTCTACCTGGCGGGATTATGGTATCCAATTATTATTGCAGCCGTCTGTTTCGTCATCGGAAGTCTCTATATCAACAACAAATCAACTCCTTCAAACCATGAATAACCTTAAAAAACTACTCGGCATCGTATGGATCATTTTGGCCATATACACCGCATATTTTAGCATTTTCGAACTTGCCTTACCAAAAATTTCTACAGGGCATCAGGAAGATCTGGTGTTCGGAATCATTATCCTCTGCATATTGACGCCCATTATATCACTAGGTTTAGGCCTATTTGGTTATTATTCCCTTTTAGGTGAATACGATGACAGCAAAATGTAAGAATCGTGCTGTCCAATGGCTGGCCACCTTCTTGATACACGGCTTTGTTCTGTACACAGCGTGACCCCAACGGAAGTCTTCCCATACATTCAGGATGGGAAGACTCCTCTCTATAAAGGGTGAGATGTCCGTAATCATCGGTGTTAGCTTGTGGTAAAGGCGCCTGCAGACAAATTATTTCAATGGGAATCAATGAAATACAATAAAAACGCATTTTTTCTTTCCAAAAACTGTTTTTTTTTCTACTTTTGTGGCGGGTAAGTCTTCTACGACCAGCTCCCATTGACTCCCCCAGGTTGGGAACAAAGCAAGGGTATTTGGTTGAGCGGTGCGATAGGAGTAGCTTACCCTTTTTTTGTGCCCCAAAATTTAAAACACCAAACCTGAGATCTCCTCCTCTGCCTTATCGATACAAATAACAAGCCCAAGCTCTATCTGTACTATCCCTCCACTGCAATATACAAACGTATTCATGAAACCGCTGGTTAACTGCTGCTTACATTCAACGCAATTATAATTGTATATAAAAGCATTTTTATATAAGTTTGTAGTCGAATAAGAACTATCGTATGAGTTGGTTTAAAAGAGAAAAAGCTGGTATTAGCACAGCTACCGCTAATAAAAAAGAAGCACCAGATGGCATGTGGAACAAATGTCCTACATGCAAAAAACCTTTGTTGCATCTTGAACAAGTAGAAAACGACTACGTTTGTCAATATTGTGGCCACCACTTAAGAATTGGCTCCAAGGAATATTTTTCAATTTTATTTGACAATAACGAATTTACCGAACTATTCGCTACATTAAGCTCAGGCGATCCGCTGGAGTTTTTCGATTCCAAACCTTATCCTGAACGTTTGAAGGAAAGTCAGGCCAAGACTGGACTTAAAGATGCGTTACGCTCCGCCCATGGCAAAATGAATGGTCAGGACATCGTTATTGCCTGTATGGATTTTAGCTTTATCGGCGGATCGATGGGATCTGTCGTGGGCGAAAAAATTGCGCGCTCGATCGATTACTGTATTGAACATAGACTACCGTTTATGTTGATCTCCAAATCAGGTGGCGCGCGAATGATGGAAGCGGCTTTCTCCCTAATGCAAATGGCAAAAACCTCGGCTAAATTAGCCTTACTTGCACAAGCCGGGCTCCCTTATGTCTGTCTGCTGACAGACCCAACAACGGGAGGAGTGACTGCGTCTTATGCCATGCTGGGGGATATTAATATTGCCGAACCGGGAGCCCTGATCGGATTTGCTGGCCCCCGCGTCATCAAAGAAACGATCAAAAAAGACCTTCCAAAAGGATTCCAGACATCTGAGTTTGTATTGGAACATGGATTTCTTGATTTTATTGTCGATCGCAGACAGTTAAAAGATAAAGTAGCAACCTATCTTAGGTTAGTTGGATAACAATCAAGGCACATTATACAAGAGCCCGCTGCGCAATATCGCCGGCGGGCTTTTTTTTAGAGATAGCGCCAAAAAGACCATAGCTTTCTCCTGAGCAGATAGTCGGGGTCATGCTCCTGCTGATAAGCTTCACGCTCAAAGGATATATTTCGGTATGCGCGGTCAAAATTCTTAAATCGGATAAAGCGAAGTACAAACTCACAGAGATACCACAGATAAAAAAACACAATACCCAATTCAAGGGCTTGCCGCAGATGGATGCGCTCGTGACGGATCAGTTGTTCATCCAGTTTGAAAATGCGATACCTTAAGAAGATAAAGGGAAAAATCGTGATGGCATTGGCTTTGCCAAAAGAAAATACAATTGTCCAAAATTTGCTAACGATAATCATGCGATCGTAAAACGTCTAAGCATCATCAAACTTAGCTAATTTTACCGTCAATTACAATCAGTATTCTTGGCCCCTGCCCCCCCTCCCCTGATTACTTCCTGTACCACATCGATTTGTTTTCCCCGACAGCAAAATAAGAACCAGCAAAATTTCTTTTAGAACTGGAATTTTTATTAAGTTTGCTATAGAATAAATTGCAATAATATGCCGTACAAAGAGCGTGAGATAAATAAACTGTATTATACGATGGGAGAAGTTACTGAAATGTTTGACGTTAACGCTTCCCAGATACGTTTTTACGAGCGTGAATTTGATATTCTGCAACCCAAAAAAAATAAAAAGGGAAATCGCCTTTTTACTCAGGATGATATCGCCAACCTAAAAATTATCTTTAACCTGGTAAAGGAGAAAGGTTACACCCTGCAGGGGGCAAGAGATTATCTCCGTGACAATAAATCCGAAGCAAAAGAAAATCAACGCGTTGTAGACTCCCTGGAACGTCTAAAAAGTTTCCTGATCGAAGTGCGGGACTCACTCTAAGCTACATTTCACAGCTGTGGCCACAGCTTACAAGCCACAGTGATAGCATTATCAGGCACTATGAACTGAACGATGAAAATTGATACAATTTCACCATCAAGGAACAATGGAAAGAATTTGTAAAAAAATACCGAGCCGAACTTGTGCATCTCCCACAATGATCTGACTTCCTGATTACAGATCTCTTCTCCCTATCTTTCCTTCAGCTCTATAACTTCGAGATTTTCAATCTTGTCTTTATTGATTTCAAAACGCATGAGCGTTCGCACTTTATGCCAGCCATGTTTGCCGGCGGCGCCTGGGTTTAGATGCAGACAATGGATTTTGGGATCAAAAATGACTTTAAGAATATGAGAATGCCCCGTGATAAATAGTTTCGGCGGATTTGCAATCAATGCCGATTTGATGCGGGGTGCATATTTACCCGGATAGCCGCCGATATGCGTCATCAGCACGTCCACCTCTTCGCAAGTAAACCGGAGATCTTCCGGAAACCGAATACGAAGGTCCCTGCCATCAATATTCCCATATACGCCGCGCAAGGGCTTGAAGGATTCCAGCCGGTCGGCCACCGCGGCATCACCGAAGTCACCAGCATGCCAAATTTCATCACAGTCAGCAAAATAGCTGAATACAGCTTCATCTAAATACGAATGTGTGTCAGAGAGGAGTCCAATTTTTGTCATGATCAAAATGCTAAAAAGTAAGGTGCTAGTGCTCTTTTATAGGATTCGGTATAAATTCCCCTGGACTGATAAATAATAAATTCCCGCCGTTCCGCCTCCATCGCTGCATTCCGCGCCAGTGTAATAATTTTACGAATAGCAGGTTCTCCAACAAACGAATGGATCTCAATCTGCCCGGTACAGTACAGCTCGATTCCGGCGGCCAGCCCGACTACAGTGTCTGCGAGCTGTACAGGAAGGATCATCGTCAGCTTCCCGCTGGCACTTAGATAGGCTGCCGCAAATTGAAGAAGTTCCGCAAAGAAACCCAGATCGGTATGTCTGGCGAGTTTCTTGCGAGCATCCGGATTATGCAGCGAATCGGTATAGAAAGGTGGATTTGAAACAATAAGATCGTAACGGGAAGTTGTTTCCAGTTGCTGAAAAGCCTTGGCATGTATCGATAACCGGTCACGGAAAATCGAATTATTAAAGTTCCTGCCAGCCATCTCGGCAGCTAACGGATCTATTTCGACTGCTTCCACCCGGCTGTCCGGACAGCGCTGCGCCAGCATGAGTGCAATTACACCGGTACCCGTCCCCACATCCAGTATACGCTTGGCACCCGTCGCATCAGCGAGGGACGCCAGCAGCACCCCATCCGTATTGATCTTCATGGCACAACTGGACTGGTCCACTTCAAACTGTTTAAACCGGAATATCGAAGCCATAACCAACGCGTATACTTACCTAATTTTTCAGCAAACGCTGTATTTCGTCCAATTTCATCAGTGCTTCTACAGGAGTAAGGGAGTTGACATCCAAGTTATTGAGCATATCCCGAATCTTATTCAGTACCGGATCATCAATGGCAAACATCTGTAACTGATAAGCCTGCTTCTGGATTTTGCGCATACTATCCTTGATCTGTTCACCGCCTGTGCGCTCCTGTTCCAGCCGCTTTAAGATCTGATTGGCACGGTTAAGCAGTTTTGGCGGCATACCCGCCAGTTTGGCGACATGTATTCCGAAGCTATGTTCGGAGCCTCCCGGTACAAGCTTCCGTAAAAAGATCACTTTGTTATTGACTTCTTTCACTGTGACATTGTAATTTTTGATACGGTCAAGCGAAGTGGTCAGCTCATTCAGCTCGTGATAATGGGTGGCAAACAAGGTCTTTGCCTTAGCACTGGGATGATTATGCAGGAATTCGGCAATCGCCCAGGCAATGGAAATCCCGTCATAGGTGCTGGTACCACGTCCGATCTCATCGAGTAGAATCAAGCTTCGGTCGGACAAGTTATTCATGATACTTGCGGTTTCGTTCATTTCCACCATGAAAGTAGACTCTCCGGAAGAGAGGTTGTCCGAAGCTCCCACACGGGTAAATATCTTATCCACAACACCGATCTTTGCTTCTTTGGCGGGCACAAAACAACCGATCTGTGCCATGAGCACGATCAGTCCCGTCTGGCGTAACAAAGCCGATTTACCGGCCATATTCGGACCGGTAATAATAATGATCTGCTGTGCACTGGGGTCGAGAAAGGTATCATTTGTGATATAATCCTCCCCTATGGGCAAGTTCTTTTCAATGACGGGATGCCGGCCACCTTTGATATCCAAAATCTTGCTGTCGCTGACTTCCGGCTTCACATAGTAGTTCTTTTCTGCCACAACAGCAAAATTGAGCAGCACATCCAGCTTCGCAATGAGCTGGGCATTGAGCTGTACCGGTTTAATAAACTCACCTATAGCCGCCAGTAACTCGGCATATAATCTGGTTTCCAGTGCCTGTATCTTTTCCTCAGCACCAAGAATCTGCTCTTCATACTCTTTGAGCTCTTCGGTGATATAACGCTCAGCATTCACCAGCGTCTGTTTGCGGATCCAGTCAGCAGGGACCTTATCTTTATGCGTATTGGTCACTTCGAGATAGTAACCAAAGACGTTGTTAAAAGCGATCTTGAGTGAAGGAATGCCGGTTGACTCAGATTCTCTTTTTTGAATTTCCAGCAGATAATCCTTACCGCCAAATGCAATCTTCCGCAGGCGGTCCAACTCAGGATCAACACCTTCGGCAATGACACTACCTTTATTGATGGCCACTGGCGGCTCGGCCTGCAGCTGCTGTTCGATCCGGTCACGGATGGCCGTGCAAGCGTCCAATTGCTGGGAAATGGAACGAAGCGCTTCGGCATCCTCACGGTCTGTCAGTTCCTTTAGTTTCTCAATCGCGTAAAGAGCACGTTTTAATTGCACAATCTCTCTAGGATTTGCTTTTTGAAGACCAATTTTGGATATCAAACGCTCTAAGTCTCCCACTTGTTTGATCTGGCCAATAAGCTCGTCCCGCAGGTCCCGGTTGTTGTAAAAGAAATCAACGACATTAAGCCGTTCCTGAATGCTCTTTCTATCCTTCAGGGGCATCACAATCCACCGCCTGAGCAATCTTGCTCCCATCGGACTAGCTGTATGATCGAGGACATCCGACAAGGTGACTGCATTTTCATTCATCGAACCGATCAGTTCCAGATTGCGGATCGTGAACCTGTCGAGCCACATAAAACGGTCTTCTTCGATGCGGGACAGTGTAGAAATATGCTGCAGATTACGATGTTCGGTTTCATTCAGATAATGTAATGCGACTCCGGCAGCGACAAGCCCCACAGGCATGCGGTCTACCCCGAAGCCCTTCATGGAACTCACCTCAAAGTGCTTCAACAAGGCCTCAGTTGCGTAGTCGCCGGTATAAGGCCATTCATCCAGAAAATAGGTGTAATATTGTGATCCAAATTGCTCGATAAAATCCTTGCTCTGCTTTTTGGGGAGGATGATTTCAGTTGGTTTAAAACCCTGCAGCAGTTTATCGATGTAGGCAGCATTTCCTTGCGCCACCAAAAATTCACCCGTAGAGATATCTAAAAAAGAAATCCCGATCCTATCCTTTTCGGTAAAAATGGAAGCCAGATAATTGTTGGACTTTTGTTGAACAATGTTGTCATTGTAAGAAACCCCCGGTGTTACCAGTTCTGTGACCCCGCGTTTAACAATTGTTTTGGTTGTTTTGGGATCTTCCAGCTGATCGCAGATGGCTACCCGTTGCCCTGCGCGCACGAGCTTGGGAAGGTAAGTCTCCAGTGAATGATGCGGGAAGCCCGCCAGCGCCGTTTCGGATTCTGAACCATTGCCGCGTTTCGTCAGAACGATGCCCAAAATCTGCGCAGCCTTGATCGCATCCTCACCAAACGTCTCATAAAAATCGCCAACACGGAACAGCAACAATGCGCCAGGATACTTGACCTTGATCGCGTTATACTGCTGCATCAACGGGGTTACTTTCTTTTCTTTTGCCAACTTCTAAAATCAAATTTGTGAAGCGTAAAAATAGGATAATATAGTCGTTTTGGCAAACAATACCCACAAGTTCTCGATAAAATCATTTCCATTAAAGGAGAATATAAATTAAGTTTGTATCCGAAAAAATTGAGTCATGGCCATCAAAAGATCCGGTAGAAAAAACACCTCCAGTAAACAAAAAAACAGCTTCAAAACAAAGTCCTTCAATCCGCTGAAGTCTATAAAATCGCCGATACTACGCATCCTCAGCAAGGTGATACTTTACTTTGTCGGGATAAGCCTTTTTTGGGTTATCAGTCTACGTTTCATCAACCCGCCGATTACCTGGCTGATGATACAGCGCGGCTTTGAACTTAAAGAGCAAGGAAAAGGCTTCAAGCTTGAGAAGAACTGGCTAAACTATGACGAGCTTTCCGATAATCTGAAACGCGCGGCCATCGCTGGAGAAGACGCACATTTCATGACTCACTGGGGATTTGATTTAAAGGGCATACAGAACGCCATCAAGAAAAATGCTGCAGGAAAAAAATTACGCGGCGGGAGCACCATCAGTCAACAGGTAGCCAAGAATGTTTTCTTATGGCCGGGACGCTCATGGTTACGAAAGGGCTTCGAAACGTACTTTACCGTTCTGATCGAAACGTTCTGGAGCAAAAAACGTATTCTTGAAGTTTACCTGAATATTATCGAAATGGGACAGGGTATTTATGGTGCAGATGCTGCTGCAGGTTATTACTTTAGCAAAAATGGCAGCAATCTCTCCAAAAAACAGGCCGCATTAATTATTGCTATCCTACCCAACCCACGTCAGTGGGATGCACGCAACCCCTCCGCATATGTCAACAGAAGGGCGAATGTTATCGCGAAATATATGCATCATTATACCATTCCGGAGTAGGCACGTCGCCATCGGCAATCCTGTACAGCCGATTTCGCTGGCTTTGTTGGTGCATCTGTTACGCCGAAAAAAGATTCCTTATGAAAATAACCGCTTATGCCAGCTCGCCTTAAATGGAATAACCCAAGCGTTCTCCAGCTGATGATCATAAGTAATCGTATTATCAAACACAAGTGTATCATCGTCGATTTCGCCATTGTGAAGGGCCTTTTCAAAACCCGCACGGTCCAAGACAGCTATGCCAGTGGCAGATTTGTAGGCAAAGCACATCCGGTCAAAAAGCCGCACATCATAGCGCTCTTCTATCCCTTTCAGAAAACGGACGGAGCTGTCGATTGAACAACCGGAGGCTACAGCTACTGCTTCATCCACCTTTAAAATAATAAAAAGGCTATCCCGCAACTCGGCGGAAGCCGATAGAGGTTCACCGTGTACTTTCCACTGTGCAGCAAAATCAGCCAGTTCGACAGAAATCTGCCGACTCTCTTCTTCGGAAAGCACGCGGTCAGCTTGATAAATCCATATACGTTTCATATGCAAATCATTATAAATGTCGGCTCTTATGGCTGTGTATCGAGCCGATACACTTGGTTTGTTTTTATTTCCGACCGGAATATCCAGTCTTACTGGTCATGATTCCTCAGCCTCGTGGGCCGATCATACCCATCGAGAGGATTATCCAATATAATAAGGTGAAATCATCAAATAAACAATGACGCCGGTCACAGCCACGTACAGCCACATTGGATAGGTGATCCGGGCGAGCTTCTTATGTCGCGCATAGGAGCCTGAAATACCTCTTACAAAGGTAAAAAGCACAAACGGGATAATGATGATGGAAAGTAAAATATGACTGATCAAAATAAAGAAATAAATCGGTCTTAAAATACCTTCGCCTCCATATTTTGTTTCTATTGAGGTCATATGATAAGCCACATACATAGCGAGAAAGGCCAAGGAGCAACCGATGCACACCTTCACCAACCTTTCGTGCAGGGATTTATTGCCGTTCTTGATGGCCGCAACGGCCCAGACCAGCAAGATCGCCGTTATGCCATTGATGGTGGCATAAATAGGCGGAAGGAAGGTCAGTGGCTTTACATTATAGCCCAGTTTCTGCAGATTGACCGAAAACAGAATTGCTACGACCAATGGGATCACGATAGACAGCAGCCAAATCCACTTGCTGTATTTTTTCTCTTTAATAAGACTCTCTTCCATATACCAAATTATCTCCTTTGTTCTATTGTAGCTGGATGCTGACGGATCTCTTCCACGAGCAATAGCTTAATTTCATCTTCCAGTCTGTCTACGTCCGTCTTCACATTAATATCGTACATTCCCCTGATCCGGCCCCTGGAATCGAGCAACAAATAGTTAGACCCGATGATAAAGGGCTTCGTTGGGTCAGCTGTGGGAATAGCATCCTGTAATAAACTCTCTTTTGCAAACTTAAAGATATCGGTGCTGGGATCTGTCACAAAAAACCAAGATTTGGTCCATGGTTTGTAAACTTTCGCATAATTCGCCAGTACCGCCGGTCTATCATACGCGGTGTCGACTGTAATGGAATACAGCTTTACCTTTTTGTTCTGCATAAAACGACTGGCAATCTGATCCAGCTTCCGGGCCATCATCCGCGAGAGTGAAGCATCCCGCGTATACATTAAATGTACCACAGACAAACTCGTATCATTGCTGAGCAACCGCACGGGCCGCCCATCATAATTAACGAAATCTACTGGGGGAACGGTGTGATAGATTGTATCGGGGATATCACGGCCCCATTTGCGATGAGTAGTGCCCGGTACTTCCTTTTTGCCAAAAATAGGTAAGGAAGCATAGCTATTAGAGCCACTTTTATTTAGTATAAAATATAAAAATCCTGGCAATAAAAGAATTACTGCCAGGATCAATATTGTTTTAATACCTTTCTTTTGTCCAGTATTATTGTCCATTCACTTTATTTATTTGGGAATAGCTGATGCTCCTGAAAAGCACCTGCCAAGAAACCGCCTTCAACTAACATCAGGACGATAAAATAAATAATAAAAATAAACACTATTGCTACGGTAACGATAAAGCTCGATTTCTCGAATTTTAAGTGCATGAAGAATGCAACAATGTAATAGGCTTTAACCAAAGTTAAAACGATATAGATTGTATTGACTAGAGCACCTTTCGCCAGAATCTGCCAGTGGTGAACAAAACCCAATGCAATTAAGAACTCCAGACAAGTTAGCGCCAAAAGTACGCCAAATACGCTCCAGATGGCTTTTTTATCCATCCCGCCTTCATGAGCGTGCTCTCCATGAGCGATATTATCTTGATATTGTGACATAGCGATCTAAAATTAATAGTTCAGGAATTAGATTAAGTAGAAGAATGTAAATACGAATACCCACACTAAATCCACAAAGTGCCAATATAAACCTACTTTTTCAATCATTAAATATGAACCGCGATTTTCAAACGTATTATTCAACGTCATGCAAAGAACAATGATGTTCAGAATAATACCAACAGTAACGTGGAAACCGTGGAAACCGGTAATGGTAAAGAACAAGTTTGCGAACTGCAATGCTGAAGTATAGGAAATATCGTGGGTGAAATAAGGTGCCAATGCCGTTTTAATCGCATCACCTTCTAAGCCTGTTGCAGGGTTTTTGCCAAACCAGAAGCCCATATGGTGCAAGTGGGTCCACTCAATTGCCTGACAGCCTACGAAACACATCCCGCCGAGGATTGTCCAAAGCATCCATTTCACCACTTCCTGTTTTGAATTACGATGTCCAGCCTCAACAGCCAAAACCATAGTTACTGAAGACATGATCAAAATAAATGTCATCAAACCTACGAATACCAGCGGTTGTCCCGACTCTGCAAGACCTGGGATAGATTGGAAAATCTTATCAGGATCAGGCCATGTTGGGTGAGAAAAGCGTTGTGCGCCGTAATAAACCAAAAAAGCAGAAAATGTGAAGGCATCCCCTACCAAGAAAAACCACATCATGATTTTTCCATACTCTAAGTTCCAAGGTGATTTTCCACCATTCCATGGACCAGTTTTAACCTTATCCAATTGCGATACTGTTGTACTCATTGTTTACTATTATTGATTCAAAAGTAAGAAAACATATATATAAATCCATAAAAGATCGAGAAAATGCCAAAAAATACTGGCAAGATCCATGCGGAAAAGATTGCCGTCCTTAGAAAGCTTATTTGCTCCTATAACCGCGCCAATCAACACGATCAACCCCGCAATAATATGCGCCAAGTGCATCCCCGTGAAAATGTATATAAAGGATTGTGATGCGTTATTATTCACAAAATAAACACCTCGTTCCGTCAACACATTCCAAGCATGAACCTGCAATGCAAAAAATACGACGCCCAAAACAAAAGTAACCAGTAATAGCAACTTCTGTTTGGAAGAATCACCATTCTTAGCGGCTTTATGCGCTAAAAACATCGTAAGACTGCTGACCACGATCACAATTGTACTATAAACAAATGTGTCAGGCAATAACGTCTTGATTCCCTTGTCCACGCCACTTGCTGTGTATACAATGAAACCACTGGACAACGCAGCAAACATCATAAACATGCCCAGCATACCCAACCAAAGGTTGAATTTCTGTGCTTTTCTCTGTACTAACTTCTCGTCAGTCTGTGCTTGTTTATCTAACATTATTTCAAAGGAATAAAGTTAAGCAATAATACGAGTTGTGTTACAGGCAGGTAGATAAACGAGGTAAACATGACTTTCTTTGCCGAAGGAATATCGCAATTCTTAAACAGCAAAAAACCATAATACCCAAACATCAATCCACCGATCACGGACACTATCGTAAACCAAATTCCACCAAAGCCAAAGTAATAGGGGATAAAACCAGCTGGAATCATCAGCAATCCTGTGATGAAAACCATAAAAGCGGATACTTTATCCCTTTTTGTAGTCGGCAGCAAGCGGAAGCCAGCCAATTTATAGTCATCATCCACCACCCAGGCAATTGCCCAAAAGTGCGGAAACTGCCATAAAAACTGAATGGCAAACAGAACAAAGGGAATTATAATAATTGCCGCCTCGTTATGCCCGCTATAATAGGCCAGATCATCTTGCGAAAACGCGGCATAGTAACCAATCAATGGTGGGAATGCCCCCGGAAATGCACCTACAAATACGGCTATTGGTGATTTTCTTTTTAAAGGTGTATAGATAAATGCATAGAGCAAAATACAGAACACCGACAATAGGCCGGCGACAAAATTTAAACGTACCAGCACCAAAGTACCCAGAATCCCCATAAAGACACTTAATACCAAGGCCTGACCGGTCGTCATCCGCCCTGAAGGTAGTGGTCTGTCCTCTGTACGCTTCATCAATTTATCCAAATCTTTTTCAATGATCTCGTTAAAACCATTTGCGGACCCTGTAACAAGAAAACCGCCCAAAGTCAACAGCAACCAATTGAACCAGATAATATCACCCTGTTGTTTTGATCCGATCAGAAAAGCAATCGACGCGGAAAATACCACTGTCAATGTAAGCCTTAGCTTAACTAGCTTTTTGAAATCTGAAATAAATTCTTTCATAATTAAAAGAGACCTCCTACTACCAGTGTTCTCAAAAATGTACGTTACACACAAAAATCCCGAATTTCAAAAATTAATGCCTCTGCTTATTCAACAACAACAGCAGATAAAACTGAGCACCAAACAACAGCGTGCCCACAACCAGATGTGTCGTTTGCGCAAAAGCAGGTATTGCAAATCGAGCTAAGATAATTCCTGATAGCATTTGAATACACACGAGGATCAACGTGATAAAAGCAAACTTAAATTGCTTCGATCCTGTCTTGAAGCTAGTGCGGACCAAAAAGAATAATACAATAACTAAAATCAAAGAACAATATGCCAGCCACCGATGTACTTCGAACTGCTGGCCAATAGTTGTTATAAAGTCTTCGCGGGCTAGATCCGAGCCGGTCAATACATCAACCTCTTCCCTTACGCCGGTTCCGACAATCACCTGTGTCAGCATCACCACCAAGGATAGCAATGCAAGTCCTTTCAACACCCCCAAAGAACGATTAACCAATATTGTTTTGTCGCGTAGTGTAACCGCCTTAAAATAAGTGTATATACTTATACAAACAATAACCAACGCCAAAAGCATATGTACTGTGATGATCCAGGGCATCAGATTGGTGGACACCACAATCGAACCTAACCAGGCCTGAACGACCACTACAAAAAGATTAACCACTGACCAAACAACGATCGAACTTTTTGATTTCAAATAAGTGAAAGAATAGACCGCCGTGAATAACAGACAAAACCCCGAAACAACCCCTACCAGACGATTGATATATTCCGTCCAGGTTTTGGCAGCATTAAACTCCTCGTGCTGCAGGATACTCTTGTCTGTACGGAGCTTGTTAGCCATTTCTTTATCGCCAAAAAATTCAACAATCCTGGCGAAACGCTCATTCTTCTTTGCTCTTCCTTCAATATAATGCTGTTCATATCCCTGCGGTAACTGGGAGATATCTGTCGGCGGAATGATACGGTTGAAACATTTGGGCCAATCGGGACATCCCATACCTGACCCCGTACTTCGCACCACCCCTCCAGCAATAATGACCAGAAACAACACAAGGATTGTTATAAAATTGGTCTTTATAAATCGCTTTTCAGCTGCTGGAAACATAAACTCCCCCTACCTCTTAAAATACAAACTTGTATAAAATAGAGTAGGGCTACGCCTACTCCATTTTATGCTATCTTATTAATCTTTTCTACCATTCTGCGCATTCCATTCTGCCTGGATACGCTCAGCTTCCTCATCCCCTTCAAAATCGTGAGGCAAGTTTGAACTCATCGTTTGGGAGAAAGGAACGTTCTGAGGAATAAAGTCCTCGCCGTGACCTGGTTTGCTATAGTCGTATGGCCAACGGTGTACTGTTGGGATCTCTCCCGGCCAGTTACCGTGGATATGCTCAACCGGTGTAGTCCATTCCAAAGTGTTGGACTGCCAAGGGTTCTGAGGAGCTTTTTTACCGAAGAAAATCGAGTAGAAGAAGTTCCACAAGAAAGCAACCTGACCTAAAGCAGCAACGATCGCAGCCCAAGTCACCAATTGGTTTACAGATACCCATTTCGCCATGAAAGCAAATTCAGTAAATGCATAGTAACGACGAGGTACACCATCGATACCCATAAAGTGCATCGGGAAGAATACCAGGTACGCACCGATAAAAGTCAACCAAAAATGCAAGTAACCTAATTTCGTGTTCATCATACGGCCAAACATTTTAGGATACCAGTGATATACACCACAAAGCATACCGAAAATAGATGCCGATCCCATCACCAGGTGGAAGTGAGCCACAACAAAATACGTATCATGCAAATTGATGTCCAATGCTGCGTTACCCAAGAACAGACCTGTCAGACCACCGGAGATAAAGAAAGATACCAGACCAATTGCAAACATCATAGCCGGTGTGAAACGGATATTACCCTTCCACAATGTCGCTAGGTAGTTGAAGGCTTTTACAGCCGAAGGCACAGCAATAATCAAGGTAGTGATCATAAATACCCCCCCCAAGAACGGGTTCATACCGGTCACAAACATATGGTGACCCCATACGATAAACGACAATACGGTAATACCGATCAACGAGTAAACCATCGCGTGGTAACCGAAAATTGGTTTACGTGAGTTGGTCGCGATAACCTCAGAAGTTAAACCCAAGGCAGGCATCACAACGATATATACCTCAGGGTGACCCAAGAACCAGAATAAGTGCTGGAATAAGATGGGTGAACCGCCTTCATTAGGTAAGATCTGACCTTGGACAACCAAGTCAGACAAATAGAATGACGTACCAGCGGCACGGTCAAAAATCAATAGTACAACTGCAGATACCAACACTGGGAATGACAACATACCCACGATCGCAGTTAAGAAAAACGCCCAGATGGTCAAAGGCATTTTCCATAAATCCATACCTTTTGTACGCATGTTCAAAATCGTACTCACATAGTTGATACCACCGATCAACTGAGAAGCGACGAATAGAACCATACTAACCAACCACAAGGTCATACCCGTTGCTGATCCAGCGATCGCTGTAGGTACAGCAGATAATGGTGGGTAAATTGTCCAACCCGCCGATGCAGGGCCACTTTCTACGAAGAAAGAAGCAACCATGATCACTGATGCAACGAAAAACAACCAGTATGACAACATGTTCATAAAAGGTGACGCCATATCGCGCGCACCGATTTGGTATGGGATCAATAAGTTACTGAATGTACCCGATAGACCAGCTGTCAACACGAAGAATACCATGACAGTACCGTGGATGGTCACCAAAGAAAGGAAAAAATCAGGCTTAATACGGCCACCTTCAGCCCATTTGCCCAAGAATACTTCTAATATAGGGAACTCCTTATCCGGCCATGCTAACTGGATACGGAATAATACTGATAAAAGCATCGCAAAAACTGCCATGATGATACCAGTGATCAAGAATTGCTTGGCAATCATCTTGTGGTCACCAGAAAAGATATACTTCCTGATGAAGGATTCCTCGTGATGATGTCCGTGCGAATCGTGATGTTCAGCGCTATGCGATATTACTGTACTTGACATATTCGATTTTATATTCAAAAATTCTTAATTAGTTCAAAGATGCTGTAACTTGTACGCTATCCTTTTTTACGTTAGCTGTTTTACCGCTGAACTCCTTCTGTAGCTCCTCAGTAAAATATTTGTTTTGCTTAGCTAACCACTCTTTATACTCAGCCTCTGTAACCACGACTACTTTCTTCTGCATGTTGTAGTGGCCTTGACCACAGATTTTATTACATAACATGACAAAATCATAGTTGTAATCTCCCAGACGATCACGCATCTCTTCTGTGGTTACCGTAGGGGTAAACTGAAAATAGTTGGTCATCCCCGGTACAGCGTTGATCTGAACACGGAAGTCAGGAATATAAAACGAGTGAATAATATCTTTCGAAATGATATGGAAACGAACAGATTTGTTTACAGGTAATACGATATCAGAAGCTTGAATATCATCCCAGGAGTTCTTATCATTGAAATCAATACCATAAGAGTTGGTTGGTGTCGTCATTTTATAGTTACGCTTACCAATCACGCCATCGATACCAGGATAACGCACCTGCCATTGGAACTGCTCACCTAACACCTCCACTTGAAGAGCGGATTTCTGAAGATCTTCAGGGATATTTGTAATTGATCTCCACGTAAAGAAACCAAATAATACCAACACCGTCAATACAACAGCGGGAACGATGGTCCAGATTTTTTCTATCGTATTGTTGTGCGGATAATAATAAGCCTGACGTTTTGCACGCATACGGTACAAGAATGTGAACGTCATCAACAAGATGTGTGTGATGACCAACACAAATGTCGTGATCGCAGTCGTGATGATAAACATGGTATCAATACGTTCACCATGCTCAGTCACCGCTGATCTCCAGTATTCAATACCCCAGTGTGTATACGTCCAATACACACCGTATAGGAATACCACCAAAAAGATGAAGAACAATACCGACTGGAACGTGTTGTTCGCAAACGGATTGTATTTACCGTTCATTTTTCTTGTCAGTTCATAGATCGAAAGCACTTTGCCGATAACTGCAACCACTGTACAAACAACCAAGAACAACAGGACATAATATGTGAAGTTTTTATAAACCTGAGGATCTATCTGCTTCACTTCTTCAGCAGCAGGAGCAGCTGCGCTAGCTTCCGTAGAAGAACTAGCAGATGCAACAGCAGCAGTACCTGCTGCAGCTGTTGTATCTTTTGCAACCGAATCCGCAGCCGCAGGAGCAGCTACCGCAGTAGTCGCCACTTTAGCAGAATCAGATGCTACTGTATCTTGTTGACTCGCTAGGATAGGATTTGCAAAAAGCAACCCTAGTGCAAGCACAAAACCCGAGATGGATTTGAATCTATTGTTTAATTTAAAGCTCATTTCTTTTATAACGTTTTTACGTAACCTTCCTGTAAAACTATATTTGGTGATGTAAACTCTCATCCAAGAACGGATGGTTTTTAGGCACCAATGCTTGTTTACTCAATTTGCTCATCACCAAAAAGACAAACAAACCTAAGAAACCAAGTGTAGTTCCGATTTCGATGATACCAAATCCTCTGTGTTCTGCAACAGTTCCGGGCATGACCATGATGTAGTAATCCAACCAGTGACCAGCCAACAACAGAATTCCTACAAACAACATCACATTCTGTTTACGTTTTGCATCGCGATCCACCAAAAGTAATAATGGCGCAACAAAGTTAATGATAATACTCAACCAAAACCAAGGTTTGTATTCGGGTTCCCAACGTTTGTAGAAATAAACTGTTTCCTCAGGAATGTTCGAATACCAGATCAGCATGAACTGTGCAAACCACACATAAGTCCAGAAGATCGAGAAACCGAACATGAGTTTACCCAAATCGTGCAGATGGTTTTCATTTACCCAGTTCATATAACCAGCTTTCTTCAATACGACCAGTATGACTGTAATGGCACATAAACCACTTACCCACATGGCGGCGAAGTTGTACCAGCCAAACATGGTCGAAAACCAGTGCGCTTCTAATGACATCACCGTATCGAATGCCCAGATCGGCGTCGTGAATCCGAAGATAACCAAAAAGATTGCTGACAATTTGAATGACTTTTTATACGAAGCCAATCCACCTTCCAAATCCTCTTTATAAGAAAGCTTCGCAAGAATGACAGCAAAAATGCTATAAACACCTAAAAAGATAACCTGACGAGCTAAAAAGAAAGGTACATTTAAATAAGCCGACTTTCCTTCGATGATCGGGTCGTAATTTGGACTGTTTTTATCCAATAGACCTTCACCGTGCCAGTGGTGGTAAAGATTATGCGTAGATAAACCCAATCCAACGATAACCACTAACAAGAGTGCCGCGATTGGCAATACACTCGCCATAGCTTGAGGTATACGTACCAGACCTGCAGACCATGCAGACTGTGTTACATATTGCAAGGCAACAAAGAATGCTCCAGCTGCGCACACACATGTAAAGTAATAACCCATCAATAACAAGTTGGCGTAAGTGCGCTCTACAGTTGCGTGATCGCCCGAAAGCAATCCGAAAGCTACAGCAGCTACGCCGAGTACAACAGCGACAATACTGAACATTTTAGCTTTGCCAGCAAACTCGTATCGCTCGTTGAAATTATAATCGTGATGATGACTGTGAGTTCCCATTTATATATCTGATGTTGATTATTTCTTTTGTAATTCGTGAACATACATAACAACTTTCCATCTCTCTTCCGGAGACAGTTGAGATGCATGAGATCCCATGGAGTTGTGACCATAATAAATCGTATGGTAAATTTTACCATCTGTCAAGTCAGCCATCAAACCACCTCTTGAAGAGTTTGCCGCATCCGTTCTATGATAAGATGGCGGCGGCGGAAAGTTCTCTAATTGACGAGTACCTCTAGAATCCGTTACACTACGATCTTTGGTCAACGGGCCATCCCCCTTACCTTCTGCTCCGTGACATACCGAACAGTAAGTTGTGAACAACGCTTTACCTTTCTCCAGGTTTTCTGCGTTGACAACCAGCGGATTTTTAACTTCTCTTCCCGCACGTTCGTAATCCTCTAACGTGTTGGCATACTCAAAGCGGGTGAAACCAACAGGATCTGTACCCTTAGGTGGCGTCTGTGCTGTTTTTCCATCAGCAAAATTCGCATTGGGCTGATCCGGATTGAACGCAAGAGGATCGTACATGTTGCGAGAAAACTCCAAACCTGTACTACGAGTCGTTTTATCACCACAAGAAGAAACAAGTGCTGTCAATGCTACAGCTGCGCATACAGTTCCAAGTAAATTCTTCTTATTCATAGCTAACATATTTTCTATCATTGTACTTAACTTCAACAGCACCCGCTTCTTTCAACAAGCTGTCGATCAAGGCGTGATCTGTATTCTCTTTGGCATCTACAGCAAGGATGAAACGGTCATCTGTTGCTCTCAGGTCCATTACACGTGGCGCACGTCCAGGGAATAAATGGTTACGGAAGAAAAACGTAGCAACCATACCCAAAGCACACAATAAAATGGTAACCTCAAATGTTACAGGAACAAAGTTTGGCATGGCAAAAGAGGGTTTACCACCAATATTCATCGGCCAATCGTATACCATCGTATAATACAATAGACTGAAACCCAATGTCGTTCCTAATGCTCCAAAGCAAAATGCTGCAATCGGTAAGCGAGAAGGTTTTACACCCAACTTCGCTTCGATGCCGTGAATAGGCATCGGAGTAAAGCAGTCATAAATACTTATATTGTTTGCTTGCAATTTGTCGATCCCATGCATCAAATCATCCGGATCCGCAAAACTACCTAATATATATTTTGTATTGCTCATTGCTGATTATTTTCTAACTGATAATTCTTTAATCTCTTCTTCTGTCACTGAATCATATTTCTCTAATGATTCCTGGAAGTACTCAACTTGCTCTGCAGGGAATGCGCCTTCCTGAGCCAATTTAGTTTTATGCTGTAATGATGATGATTTCAACAACAGCTTCACTTCGGCGATAGCGATACCTGGCAAGAAACGTAAGAACAACAAGAATAACGTGAAAAATAATCCAATTGAACCTACAAAGATACCCACGTCTGTCCAAGTTGGGTAGAACATTGCCCAGGATGAAGGCAGGTAATCACGGTGCAATGAAGTCACGATGATTACAAAACGCTCGAACCACATACCGATGTTCACCACAATGGATAAGATCCAGGAAATTGGAATACTTGTACGAATCTTTTTGAACCAGAATAACTGCGGAGAAATTACGTTACATGTCATCATCGACCAGTATGCCCATGCGTATGGACCCAACATACGGTTCTCGAAAGCGTACATTTCATACTCCGAACGAGAATACATCGCGATAAACAACTCCGTTAAGTAAGCCACACCCACGATAGAACCGGTGGTCATGATGATGATATTCATGGATTCGATATGGAACATCGTGATGTAGTTCTCAAAATTCATGACCTTACGTAAGATCAGCAATAAGGTCTGTACCATCGCAAAGCCCGAGAAGATCGCTCCTGCCACGAAATACGGCGGGAAGATCGTTGTATGCCATCCAGGGATAACGGATGTTGCAAAGTCCATGGATACGATAGTGTGTACAGAAAGTACCAGAGGTGTGGAAATACCTGCCAAGATCAATGACACGATCTCGAAACGTTGCCAGGTTTTCACAGAACCATTCCAGCCGAATGATAACACCGAGTAAATACGTTGTTTTAAACCAGTAGCACGGTCGCGGATTGTAGCGATATCTGGCAACAAACCACAGTACCAGAATACCAAGGATACCGTAAAATAAGTCGAGATCGCGAAAGCATCCCATACCAATGGGGAGTTAAAGTTAACCCAAAGCGATCCAAACTGATTTGGAAGCGGGAAGATCCAGTAAGCCAACCAAGGACGTCCCATGTGAGCCACAACGTATGTGGCCGCACAGATTACCGCAAAGATCGTCATCGCCTCAGCGGAACGGTTGATGGAGTTACGCCAGTTCTGGCGGAAAATTAATAATACAGCTGAAATCAACGTACCAGCGTGACCGATACCTACCCACCATACAAAGTCGGTGATATCCCAAGCCCAGCCAACTGTTTTATTCAGACCCCAAGCGCCGATACCTGTCCAAAAGGTATAACTAACGCTCACTACCCATAATAAAGCACCTAATACAGCAACGGTAAAACCAATCCACCATGCTTTATTCGGTTTATTTTCAACCGGTAGTAAGATATCATCCGTAATTTGTGCATACGTGATGTCCTTACCGGTCATTAATGGTTCTCTTAATATTGATTCGTTATGCGATGACATAGTATTTTTATTTCAAATATTGTACAAGATTACGCGTCAAAAGTGTTTCTAACTTTTGTCATATAACCGATACCCGGCTGAACATTGATTTCCTCAAGTACGTAATAAACACGCTCGTTGCGCAACGCTTTGGATACTTCAGATTCAGGATCATTAGCATCACCAAAGATAATTGCATTAGCCGAACATGCTTGTTGACAAGCCATTTGGATATCGCCATCTCTCAATTTGCGATTTTCGATTTTGGCCTGCAATTTACCGGCTTGGATACGTTGGATACACATTGAACATTTTTCCATTACCCCACGTGAACGGGTCACTACATCCGGATTCAATACCAACTGTGTAAACTCATTGTTCAGGTAGTTGTCAAAGCGTGAATCATTCCAGTAAGCGAACCAGTTGAAACGACGTACTTTGAACGGACAGTTGTTTGCACAGTAACGAGTACCGAAACAACGGTTGTACGCCATGTGGTTCAAACCTTCTGAAGAGTGTACTGTTGCCAATACCGGACAAACCGTCTCACAAGGAGCGTGCCCACAGTGCTGACACAACATCGGTTGGTGAACAACGGTAATATCTTCAAAATCCAGATCATCTGAAGCTTTTGCTATTTCTTTTTCTTTGGTCAGATCTTTCTCTTTGCCCTCGATCGTATAATAACGGTCGATGCGCAACCAGTGCATTTCGCGACGACGACGCACCTCATCACGGCCTACTACCGGAATATTGTTCTCCACATTACAAGCGACTATACAAGCACCACAACCTGTACAAGCATTTAGGTCGATCGCCATAACCCACTTGTGACCCGGCTGCTCATATTTATTCCAAAGATCGTACGTTTTGTGATTATCTGTAAAACGTCCTGCCTCCGAGTTCGGATCTTTCAAATATTTCGCGAATGTAGTCTCACGGATCACATTACGGCCTTCGATGGTGTGGTGTGTCTGTGTCTGTGCCAATTGATAAGTACCAGAAGCTTTCGCTACCGATGCCTTGGCAACACCCTGTACAGTACCGTTGATGATAGAAGCAAAAGGAAACGCGTTTTTACCTACGTTATCTCCAGCTTTACCCACTTTGGTACGACCATACCCCACTGCAACCGATACCGTGCCCTGTGCCTGACCAGGTTGCTGCACGACTGGTAGCTCGATTTCGACACCGTTTGCTTTTACAGTAACTTTACCATCTTCGCCTAAGCCCAATTTCTCAGCGTCTTTTGGATTTAAAGCAGCATAGTTGTCCCAGGTTACTTTAGATACTGGATCTGGCAATTCCTGCAGGTATGCGTTGTTGGCATAACGGCCATCGCGAAGGCCAGCAGGTTCGTAAAGTTTCAATTCAAACTCTCCTACGATAGCTTTGCTCGTCGCTTCAATAGCCGATGCAGCAGCAGCAGCATTTCCTGTAAACGCAGGAGCAGTCGCAGCTTTCGCACCTTTATATTCAAAACCGGTTTGCAATACAGCATCCCAATTTTTGGTAGAACCTGCCAAGATTTGTGTAGACCACAAGTTCTTAACAAAGTTGTACATGTCTGTGTTATTTCCTGCCCAAGTCAACAAGCTTTGTTCCGCCTGACGAGTTTGGAAAACAGGGTTGATTGTAGGTTGAACAATAGAGTACAATCCTTCTTTCGGATTGGCATCACCCCAAGATTCCAAAAATGTAGATGCTGGAGCAATGGCAGTCAGTTCAGAAGCCGTTTCATCCGCACGTGACGAGAATGATAATGTGAAAGGAATCTGTTTTAGAGCAGCCTTCACATCGTCGGCTTTGAAGTAGTCATAGACTGGGTTGCTGTTCAAGAAGAAAGCGACACCAACCTGCCCTGCTTTCGCCGCTGCCAGGAAAGCCTGAAACGCTGCATCGGAGCCTTGATATTGCTTGGAGTAGTTATCCAGGTCGATGATCGTACCATAGGCACCCAAAGCAACGTTGATGGCATTTACCAATACCTGCACATTCACATCGTTTGAACCAGCCACAACAACGGCTGCGCCCTTGCTGTTCACTAATTCTTTTGCGGCTAATGCCACACCTTTTTGCGCTTTCTTGTTGGTGGTTGCACCAGGAAGTGACTGACCTGTAACCGCGTTATATAAGGCGATCAGGGTAGCTCCTTCTTCCGAAGGTTTGATAGCGATACGCGCGTCAGCGTTGGTACCAGTCATGGATAGACCAGACTCAAACTGCACGTGACGTGACATTTTACCGTTCTTCAACGATTTGTAATCACGGTTTTTAGCGTATTGCTGTGTATGTTCTTCACCAGCCAGCCAAGTTCCTAAGAAATCAGCAGCTACGGAAACGATAACGTTTGCTTTATCAAAATTGTATGAAGGGATAACAGCTCTACCGAATGAAGCTTTATTTGCTTCAATGATACCGCTGTATGATACCGCGTCGTATTGTACATGGTTTACTGTCGGGAACTTACCGGCCAATGCCGCAATAGCTGCCAAGGTAGAAGGACTATTTACCGTGTTGGACACAATGGTAATCTGCTTGCCTGAAGATGCCGCAGCGTTCAATGCTTTGACCACTTCAGCGTCTAATTTAGACCACTCTACATCCTGTCCTTTCAATTGCGCCTGCTTCAATTTAGACTCATCATATAGGTCCAACACTGAAGCTGCAGCAGTTGAATCCAAACCTTGGTTGAGACCAACCGCATTCGGGTTAGGCTCCACATTGATTGGACGGCCTTCACGGGTTTTCACCAAAATGCTCTGTCCATTAAATGTCGAAGCATAATAGTTAGGAATACCTGGAGTAACCTCTTCAGGTTTAATTAAATAAGGAACTGCCTTATGCACAGGTGTACGGTTACAAGCCGCTAAAGAAACAGCACCCAAACCAAAACCTAATGCTTTCAAGAAGTCACGGCGAGGAGTTTTAGTACTCAAGCCAGCTTCGTTTAATACATCTTCTACAGGAATAGATTCGGCAAACTCACCTTTGCTTCCCTCAACAAAAGCAGGAGTCTGATTTAACTCTTCCAAACCTTTCCAATATTTTTTATTGCTATCCATTTAAGCTGTATATAAGATTGCGTATTTCAAATAATTATTAATAGTGACATTTACCACACTCAAGACCACCGATCATGGCTGCAGTCATTTTTTCACCTTTCTTAATTCTCTCGTGAGCTTTGATCAAATCTTCATAATATTTGTTATCCGATTTGATATCTGTCTTCTTGTGACAATCCACACACCATTTCATAGTCAATGGAGAGTATTGATACACTTCTTCCATATTCTGGATCGGACCGTGACAAGTCTGACACTCTACTCCTGCCACCACAACGTGTTGTGAGTGGTTAAAGTAAGCAAAGTCAGGCAAGTTGTGGATACGGATCCATTGAATTGGCTTTGGATTGTTACCGTAAGTACGCGTTTCAGGATCCCAGTCCAATGCACGGTAAATCTTCGCAATTTCTGGAGAAATTTCACCATCATAATGCTCAGAAGCCGTAATGGTATTGTGACAGTTCATACATACGTTGGCCGATGGAATCGAAGCATTTTTCGACTTGTATGCACCACCGTGACAGTACTGACACTCAATTTTATTGACACCAGCGTGAATTTGGTGCGAGAACTTAATCGGCTGAACAGGTTTATACCCTTCGTGAACACCAACGTTCCACATCGTTTTCCAGCCACCTACAGCTAATAATGCAACCAGCATCAACACAGTAAATCCAACTAACTTTTTGTTTTTAACAAATGCTTTCGCAAACTTCACAAAACGCTGACTATCTTCCGGCTCTTGTTGAGCTTCGATAGCAGCCTGATTTTTAGCAATTACATTTTCTAAGGTACGGATCACACGATTCAACACCACGATAACCACAACCGCCAAAACAACAACTGCGATCAAGCCCAGGATCATGAACGTTGAAGCATTATCATCTTTCGCAGCAGCACCAGCAGCACCTGCCTCTTTTGGTTTTTCGACAGACGCATCTTTAATGTATGCGATCACCGATTTAATTTGGTCATCAGACAAATCCGTAAACGAAGTCATCACCGACTTGTTATACTCTTCGAAGATCTTAATTGCTTCAGCATCGCCAGAAGCAATTAATGCCTGAGAGTTACGGATCCATTTGATCAACCATTCTTCAGACTTTGTATCTGGAACTCCTTTCAAAGCAGGCCCAACTACTTTTCTGTCAATGGCGTGACAGGATGTACACTTAGATTTGAAGATTTTTTCACCTTCCTTGACATCTTGCGCATGCAACGTCGTAACGGCAAATAATAGCATCAAACTCGTTGACACCACCCTCGCAAGGCTTCCCAAAACGGATGAGATAGTTCTCATATTTAGCACTTTATACTATTTATTTGTGAATGTAAAAAATTAAATCCCATGGTTAAAGGAGCCACTACCCCCCTAACAATGCCACAAAAGTATGATTTATTAACAAATCGCTGACAATTTTGTGACCTTTAATATCAATTTATAATCATTCTAAACAATTAATTTAAAACAGCCACAAAATCGATTATTTTCCTTACTAAAGTAGTATTACAGCTACAACTTTTCATCGGCTATCCCTTCAAAATTAAGACATTTTCATGACAATCTAAAATGAGTAATTCGGATAGTTTCAGGGCTAGTGAAGCGGCCTTGTTTGCATTAATTTTCCGTATCTTTACAGGTAAGGAGCACAGGTCACCTGCATGCCGGATGTGATGCGTCGCAGCAGTTTTCGCGCTCCAGGCAGCATAATAAATTAAAAAGGTCATGGAAACAAACAGAAAGTACAACACGCTGAGCAAAGAAGAAGAGTATGTCATCGTTCACAAAGGAACAGAGCGTCCATTTACTGGGGCGTTATTGGACAATAAAGCGAAGGGCACTTATATATGTCGGCGCTGTGACAGCCCGCTCTACCGGTCGGAGTCAAAGTTTGAATCTGGTTGCGGGTGGCCGAGTTTTGACGACGAAATCCCCGGAGCCATCACGCGTGAGACGGATGCTGATGGACGGCGGACCGAGATCCTCTGCAGCACATGTGGCGCCCACCTCGGCCATGTTTTTAATGGCGAAGGGTTCACCGCAAAAAACACACGTCATTGCGTGAACTCCATTTCGATGAAATTCGTAGCTGACCCTATGCCGTAAGTTTGGGTTTGGTCGATTCGCGGATTTTCAGTTCGCAGGGCAACACCATCTTGCGTGTTGCTTTTATTTTACCCTGCAGACGCAGCAAAAGGATATTGATCAGGTTTTCCGCAATCTCTTTGATCGGCTGGGAAACCACCGTAATAGATGGCTCGAGCAATTTAAATACAGTATGGTCGTCGAAGGCAATCATCGCCGGCATGGCAAAACCATAGCTTTTAGAAGCCTTCAGTCCAGAGATCGCCAGATAGTTGGTCGAAAATAAAACGGCATCCAAACGGTTCTCGCAGATAAAATCTCGCAAGGACTCCATGGCCTCTTCATCCGAAGCGTCCATTTGCACCTTCTGGATGAAGCTCTGCTGTTTGTTGTTATCCATGGCCTTCAGATAGCCTTCAGAACGTTCCTTCATCTGTGTCTGGTCTGAATATAGCGACACAAAGCCAATACGCTTGTATCCCTGCTGGCAGAGGTGGTTGCTGGCATCAAAAGCTCCCTGAAAATTGTCGGCGCCCACATAGTCGGTTTCCAGCGACGGAAAATAACGGTCAAAGAGCACCACTGGAATATTATTTTGCTGCAGCTGCTTCACCGTGTCTTCCAGACCGTCTGATGGTGTGATAATAAAGCCATCGACCTGGCGGTCGTAAAACATCTGGATAAGCTCCTTTGCCTTCGCAACATCGTTGTTGGTACTACAGTAAATAATACGGTATCCCTGCTCATACACTTTGCTTTCGATCAGACGTGCGACGTTTCCAAAAAAAGGATTGGAGATATCTTCGATAATCAAGCCCAGAATCTTGGTTTTGCCCGTACGCAAACTCTTCGCCAGTTCGTTTGGCTTATACCCTACTTTCTTGACATAGTCCAGTACGCGCTTGGTCAAAGCTTCACTGATACGCTTTTCTTTCGCCTTGTCATTCAAAATAAAAGATACGGTGGTGACAGAAATTCCTAGCGCCTTTGCGATATCACTGATCAGAATACGTTTCTTCATGTAGAGTAGGTTTGTTAAGTTTTTATTTCGAAGATTACTAAAGTAAAAAAATTAAAGACAATTTACCAAAATAATAATAAAATTGCGCTAAAAGGTTTTATTTACTAATTTTAAGCAGTTTCAAATACCCGAAAATAAAACCTATGACAGGAAATAAACTATTAAAAACAGTACTGGGCGCAGTATTTCTACCATTTTGCGTTCAGGCACAGCAAAATTTAACAGCATATGTCAACCCCTTTATCGGGTCGGCGGACCATGGTCACGTCTTTGTCGGGGCCAATGTCCCCCTGGGAGCAGTGCAACTGGGGCCTACTCAGATCCCGCAGGTGTGGGACAAATTCAATGGATGGGACTGGTGTAGCGGTTACAACTATAAAAGCCAGGAAATATTAGGTTTTACACATACCCATCTCAGTGGAACAGGTATCGGCGACCTGAATGATCTGATGATCGTTCCGGCCAACGGAAAACTGCAGCTCACGCCTGCAGAATTCAACAAGATGCATACAGGCTATGGTTCGTCCTTCAAAAAAGAAAAGGAAGTGGCACGTCCGGGCTTTTATAGCGCCTATCTGGAAGACTATCAGGTGCAGGCCAACCTGACTGCTACAGAACGCGTGGGATATCACCAGTACAAATACGATAAAACGGACAATGCGCACATTCTGGTCGACCTTGGCTATCACATCAACTGGGATAAACCGACAGACACTTACATCAAACAGGTCAATGATTCAACCTTTGTAGGTTACCGTTTCTCCACAGGCTGGGCCAGTGATCAGAAACTCTATTTTGCCATCCGGACATCGCAGCCGATACAGAAGGTACGATTTTTCGACGGTAAAGATGAAAAACTTGGGCAGACCACATTCAAAGGGCAGGCGATCAAAGCAGCGCTTTTCTTTGATGCTGCTAAAAACAGTACCATGGAGCTGAAAGTCGGAATCTCGCCGGTCAGCTCAATCAATGCCCTGAATAATATCGAGGCCGAAACACGCGGCTGGAATTTCGAAAAGGTAAAGCAAGAAGCCGATCAGCGCTGGAATAAAACTTTGAACAAAATCCAGTTTGAAGCAGACAAAGAGACAAAGACCATCTTCTATACCGCGTTATACCACACTTACTTTGCACCGACGATCTTTAACGATGCCAACGGCGATTATATGGGCACCGATAAGCAGGTATACGAAAAACAGGATTTTGTCAATCATACCGTATTCTCGCTGTGGGACACCTACCGTGGGCTGCATCCGCTGATGACAATCCTTGAAGATCGCAAAATCAACCAGGACTTTATCAAAACCATGCTGGCCATTTATCAACAGCAGGGCAAATTGCCCATGTGGCATTTACAGGGAAATGAGACCAATACCATGGTTGGCCTTCCAGCCATACCGGTCATTGCAGATGCACTGCTCAAAGGGATTATAGATGAAAAAGATTATCCCTTGGTATGGGAAGCGGTCAAAACAACGGCCATGGGCAACGATCATGGTTTAAAATACGCCCGCGATCTGACCTACATCCCTATCGACAGCATGCCAAATGAGTCCGTGGCCTGGGCATTGGAGTACGCCATTGCGGACTTTGGCGCTTATAAAATTGCGGAGAAACTTGGGAAGACAGAAGATGCCATCTACTTCAAAAAGCGTTACAAACTTTATGAGCAATATTTTGATAAGGAAGTCGGCCATTTTGTCGGACGCAAAGCCAATGGTGAGTTCCGCCGCCCCTTTGACCCGTTAATGGCCAAGCACCGTGAAAACGATTACTGCGAAGGCAATGCATGGCAATACACCTGGCTGGTGCCACAGGATGTCAAAGGCCTGATCAGTCTTTTTGGGGGTGAAGAGAAATTTTTAAAGAAACTAGATTACTTCACAACCATGTCGTCAGACCTGGGCGGCGAAGCTTCGCCGGATATCTCTGGTCTAATCGGTCAATATGCGCAAGGCAACGAACCGAACCATCATATCCCCTATCTGTATGCCTACGCGGGCCAGCCATGGAAAGGGGCTGCACTCGCGCGTAAAGCAATGACCGAATTCTACACCAATACACCAGCCGGACTTTGCGGAAATGACGACGTAGGCCAGATGAGTGCCTGGTACGTCTTTTCAGCGATGGGATTCTATCCGTTAAATGCGATGAGTGGCGTCTACGTCTTTGGTTCACCGATGATGGATCATGCCAACATCAATCTTCCAAATGGCAATACCCTGTCTATTAAGGTGAAAAACCAGGGCAAAACAAACACGTACATCAAATCGATCAAATTAAACGGCAAGCCCTATACAAAAACATTTATTACCCATGCTCAATTACTGCAAGGGGGTGATATGGAAATTGAAATGAGTGCAACACCCAATAAGAACTTCGGTAAAAACAAAGCAGACTGGCCCTCGAGCGTAGACAATAATTAACTGAAATATTGTCAGTAAAACCTTCGTGGATTAATATTTGTTAATACCTTAATACATATTAAGGAGAACAACAATGACAGATTACAAAAACATCAATATACAGGACATCCCCGATGGTGGCGATAATCCAAAGGACTTCTATGAAACTTTCAAAGAAAGACTGGAAGACATGGAAACATTTCCTAAAGATTATACATACAAGTTTATCTTACCGAAAGACCAGGATCATTTCAATCAGATTCAGCGAGTATTCGATGATACAGATGCCAAATTTGATTTCAAGGACTCCAAGACAGGTAAGTATACTTCCATCACGGTAACGCTGCCCGTCAAGGATGCCGATCAGGTTATTTACTTCTACAAGGAAGTCGCCAAGATAAAAGGTGTAATTATGTTATAAAAACAAGAAAGGCTGTCGAATTGACAGCCTTTCTTGTTTTACTTGTCCCCCACACTTAACGTAACAAATAGCTCGATCTGACTATCTCATTGAGCCAAATCAACACATCCCTTGTTTTCGAAACTGCAAAGCGAATGGTGACACAAGTATTTTTATCGCTTAACATGCTCATCTTTGATGATACAAAAAAGCCCGCTTTCCAGCGGGCTCTTTCAGTATGTTAAGAAAATACTTATTCTTGACCAGCGCCAGCTATTGGAGCTTCGCCTGGAGTTTTATCCTGCTTTGGTTTTTCTTCTTTTGGAGGACGAGGCAACAATGCTTTCCGGGAAAGCTTCATTTTACCCTGTTTGTCAATATCCAGAAGTTTAACAGTTACTTTATCACCTTCTTTGAAAATACCGTCCATCGTTTCAAAACGTTTCCAGTCAATTTCAGAGATATGCAACAAACCATCTTTGCCTGGCATAATTTCCACAAAAGCACCGAAAGGCATGATCGATTTCACTTTACCTTCATAAGTCTCACCTACCTCAGGTTTAGAAGCAATTGCCTTGATACGGCCCACTGCATCGTCAATAGAGGCTTTGTTGTCCGCAAACACCTGAACAACGCCTTTATTGTCCACTTCTTCGATCGAAATCGTGGCACCAGTCTCGCGTTGCATTTCCTGAATGATCTTACCACCCGGACCGATCACAGCACCGATAAACTCTTTATCAATCAGCAACTGAACGATACGTGGCGCATGCGGTTTGTAATCCTCACGAGGAGCCGCTATTGTTTTCTTCATTTCACCCAAGATATGTAGACGGGCTTCTTTTGCCTGATCTAGAGCTTGTGTCAACACCTCCCATTTCAGACCATTGATTTTCAAGTCCATCTGGCAGGCAACGATACCTTTTTCAGTACCGGTTACTTTAAAGTCCATGTCTCCCAAATGGTCTTCATCGCCAAGGATATCAGATAGAATAGCGTATTTACCGGTTTTTTCGTCAGAGATCAATCCCATAGCGATACCCGAAACAGGAGCTTTTAATTTCACACCAGCATCCAAAAGCGCCAAGGTACCGGCACATACTGTTGCCATTGACGATGAGCCATTGGATTCTAAGATATCAGAAACAACACGGATCGTGTAAGGATTTTCAGAATCAGAAGGCAATACCTGCTTCAACGAACGCATGGCCAGGTTACCATGACCAACTTCACGACGGCCGGGCCCTCTATTCGGTCTCACTTCACCTGTAGAAAATGCGGGGAAGTTGTAGTGCAGAATAAATCTGTTATATCCATTGATAAACGCGCCATCAATCATCTGCTCATCATCCTTGGCACCCAAAGTGACCGATGTCAATGATTGCGTTTCACCACGGGTAAATAGAGCCGAACCATGTGCTGCTGGCAGATAATCCACCTCAGACCAGATCGGACGCACTGTGCGTACATCGCGGCCATCCAAACGGATACCTTCATTCAGGACCAGGTTACGAACAGCATCGTATTGTACGTCGTGGAAATATTTTTTGAACAGAAATTCGGTATCCTCGTCCAGCTCTTCAGGCATCGTCGCTCTATATTCTTCTGCAATTTTTGCGAAGCTCTCCGAACGCTCATGTTTCGCCGAAGCTGATTTGGCAACCGCATATACTTTGTCATAGGTAGCAGCGTAAATCGCCTCTCTCAATTCGAGATTTTCAGGCTCGTGGTTGTACTCACGCTTTACGGTCTTTCCAACCAAGTTGGCCAGTTCCACCTGAGCCGCAATCTGCTTTTTGATCGCTTGGTGTGCAAAGGCGATTGCTTCGACCATTTCAGCTTCCGAAATCTCTTTTGCCTCACCTTCTACCATACCGATATCTTGCGCAGATCCAGCAACGATAAACTCTAAAGTAGCCTTTTCAAGCTCGGACAATTTCGGATTGATCACCAGCTGGCCATCAATCTTAGCGACACGAACTTCTGAGATGGGGCCATTAAATGGAATATCGGAAACTGCAATGGCAGCTGAGGCTGCCAGTCCGGCCAATGCATCCGGCATGATCTCTTTGTCTGCCGAGATCAAACTGATCTGAACTTGAGTTTCGGCGTGGTAATTCTCGGGGAACAATGGACGCAATGCGCGGTCTACTAAACGGGAGATCAATACCTCATAGTCGGATAATCTCGCTTCGCGACGTAAGAAACCACCTGGGATTCGGCCTGTCGCCGCATATTTTTCTTGATAGTCTACTGAAAGTGGCAAAAAGTCCACACCAGATTTTGCTTCTTTGGCTGAAACGACTGTCGCCAGCAACATCGTATTGCCCTGTTTTAATACTACGGCGCCATCAGCCTGTTTAGCCAACTTGCCTGTAGACAATTCGATCTGGGTGCCATTACCCATATCGATGGTCGTTTTAATTTCGTTGTAATTCATTTAATCTTATTTGTGACATGCTTTTCATCTTTTGGCAGCATGCCGATATTTTAAATACATTAGATTTCAGCACAAAGGTAAATTAAAATATTAAGATTAATGCAATTAACAGCAGGCGAAATTACGCAAATACCAGCACTTCTTCACATTTGCCTTCTAAGCCGCAGGGTCAACGCATAAAAAAGATTATCCTAAATAAACCTTAGGTTGAATAATCGATTCTATGGTACCTCTATAGTACCCCCCTTTCTGTTCCCACCGAATCCGTTATACATTTTCCAAGTAATGCAGGACGACTTATAACATTTTTCAATTTTAGAGGTGAAGCAAACGAAGATCAGATGAGTATCAAACTCTGCCTTTTAATAGTGTTTGTTCAGTGTTTGTTCAGTGCTTGCTCAGTGATTACTCAGTACAGACTGTATAAACATTGACTAAATACTGTCTAAAAATTGATTAAAAAATGTCATTAGGCAAAACTTGATACTAAGATGTTTCCGTTTTAATGCTTATCTTGATTATCTATTTTCTAATCGGTTAGTTATGATAATCATCAAAAATGGCTGACACCAGATCTTATGATGCCTTCTTAATCCTCTATAACGCAGTAAATAATGAGGTTGAATATCCATTTTTGACGAACAACTCTAAAAACAGCTTGATAGCTGGCAAACAAGGTATTATTATTCCGGGAAATGGAAAGGAAGCCTATGATGTACATACAAACAAAAAAAAGCCATCCAGAATCTGGATGGCTTTCAAAATTTTTATCAAAAGCTTATTTGATGATATCACGCAAGCCTAAAGCTTTGATGATAGCACGGTATCTTTCAATATCAGTTTTGTACAAATAAGCCAACAAAGAACGACGTTTACCTACTAGTTTTTGTAGGGCACGTTGCGTACCGAAGTCTTTTCTGTTTTTTTTCAAATGCTCAGTTAAGTGAGCAATTCTTTTTGTAAATAAAGCAACTTGACCTTCAGCAGATCCAGTGTTGGTAGCTGATCCAGCAAATTCTGCGAAGATATCAGCTTTGTACTCTTTACTTAAATACATCTCTTGAATAATATTAAAGCGTTTAAAAATTTATTAATTGCGTGCAAAGGTAGCAAAAACTTTGGGATTATCAAATTAAATTGGCAGCTGAACATTACACCTTCACATATATCTTCTTCTTATCCAACGCATAACAGATAACCCACATCAATACCAGAAAGCACAATGAATACACGAACGAGCCGATTTCGGGAATACCCGGGATTTTGGCACAGACATATTTATAAAACCAGCCAAAAGCATCTATATAACGCGCGTTGCCATCATCTTTTGTCCCATCGGGAATACGGAACAACCCGAGCAGGCGTGGCAAAATACCACTCAGTACAAATATAAACAGTGGGTTCTTACCAAAAACATCAAAAAATTGTGTCAGTTTATTTTTTACGCCCTGCACCTCAATAAACCAGATCATGCCCCCAATGGTCATTATTGCCAGACCTGTTGTATAGAGGACATAAGAACTGGTCCATATTTTTTTATTGATCGGGAAACCCAAAGCCCACACCCAAGCTAATACAAGCAGGATAAATCCCGTCACAAACATACCAGCAAGCAGTTTGAAATGCGGTTCATTCGAAGCGGGTACCTTCGGCCACAGCCAATCCGACTGACCCTGTTTTTTTATGAACACCCCCACCAGATAACCAAATGCGACCTGCACCACAGCTGGCAGGGTACTCATCAGCCCTTCGGGATCGAATGGCACCCCCTCTCCCTTATACACATGTGGTAATCCAAGAATAGCAATATCGTATTTAGTACCGAACCATCCTTCCAGGCTGTAAGGATCAGCTCCACCAGCCAATGCGCAGATCGCCCAGTACAGCAATAAAATAATAGTGGAGATCGTGATAATTGCCTTCTCTTTAAAATAATAGGCCAGTATGGAAGCAAAACAATATGCGATGGCAATACGCTGCAATACACCGAGAATACGGATACCACGGCTCGGATCCAGTGGATCCACCCAGTGTTTAAAGACCAGTTCAGCTCCCTCCCATTTGACAAAAGGCCACCAATTGATAAAAAGTCCTATCGCAAAGATCAACACGGTGCGCTTAAGCACTTTTTTCCAGAAAACCGCCGGCCCTGCTTCCTGCAGCCGCGGAATCACAAAGGACATGGCATTGCCGACCGCAAATAAAAAGAAAGGGAAAACCAGATCTGTTGGCGAGCAGCCATGCCATGCTGCATGTTTAAGCGGTGTAAACATGTGCGCCCATGCCCCGGGATTATTCACCATAATCATCAGTGCCACAGTAGCCCCACGAAATACATCCAAGGAATAATAGCGTTGTTTTATCATAAATTAAGTGATTAGTGAGTAAATATAAGATATTTAAAATACATTTTTATGCAAAATGTTCTAATACAACAGCACAATAACGCTAACCTATCCGTTTTCTGTTCCATCAAATGAGGTGAATATCCTGACTATTTATACCCTCTACATATGCTGCACAGCGATTGTTGATTTTGAGATACCTGCGCAGAGTGGACATGGGTAGATTTCGATAATTTTGTTACAATACCCACAATCTTTACCTCTATAAACAATAAAAAAACAATACTTTTTAAATTTGTTTAAAAAGTATTTGCAACTTGATTTTATTTTAATATATCTTTAACAAAAGTTTAACCAACTTTATGAACATTGAGACCAATGGAAAAAGAAATTTTAAAAAGCCTATATTTTGATGCAACCCTTTCGATTGCAGAGCTGGTAAAAAAGCTAACGAAAAGCACACCTTCCGTTACAAAGGCTATTAACCGTCTGTTGGATGAGAAAATTATTATTGAATGTGGTTTCGCGGAGTCGACAGGTGGAAGACGACCTATTCAATTTGCGCTCAACCCCGATCTAGATTTTTACATACTAACTATTTCAGCAGATCAATACTTTTCTACATTTACACTAACAAATTTAAGCCATGTCGTTATAGCGGAATTCCGGGACGTTCCCTTAGAATTGAAGGGCAGCAATTCTTCGAACCAACTCTTGTCTGAAATAGAAAATATTTTAGCTTCTTCTTCCATTCGTATAGATCGTTTAATTGGTATTGGGCTAAGTATGCCCGGCTTCGTCAATTCTGAATTGGGAGTCAACGAATCGTACCCTGCCCAGCATCCACTCTATAAAATCAAAAAAGATATAGAGAAAAAATATCGGGTACCTACCGTAATCGAAAACGACTCCCGCTGCATTGCCCTTGCCGAAAAAGAATTTGGTCTGGCAAAAAATATCAAAAATTCACTGATCATAAACTTAAACTGGGGCGTCGGATTAGGGATCATTATTAATGGAGTTGTATTCAAAGGCGAATCGGGATTTGCGGGAGAGTTTAGTCATATTCCCCTTTCCGACAATAATACCCTTTGCTCCTGCGGAAAACGGGGATGCCTGGAAGTCGAAGCCTCGCTCAATGCTGCTATTAGAAGTACGGAAAACGATATTGCAAACAATGAATATTCAATCTATAGTACGTTTGTAAAACGTAATCTAAATAAGATCGATGCGCTGATTGAGTCGACCAATGCAGGAGATCAGATCGTCATCAACAACCTCGGAAAGATAGGGTACATGCTAGGAAAAGGCATCTCCACCTTAATCCATATACTAAATCCAAAACAGATAATTGTCAGTGGAAGAGGCGCCGAATTCGGACGCATACTAAATCCACAGATACAGATTGCAATCAATGAATTCTGCATCCCTGACATAGCAAAAACTACACAGATACAGATGTCTGAGTTAAACAAACAAGCGCAAATAAAGGGCACCGCTGCTATAGTGGTCGAAAGCCATATCAACAGTATCCTAACTAAATAAACAACAAAAACTAAACAATGAGTCTATTCTACAAAAAAACAGCTGGTTTAGCGTTATGCACTCTCTTCAGTGCATCTTCGCTATTTGCACAGCAGGGCATTTCTGGAACAGTTTCAGATGCCAATGGGCCAATCGCGGGGGCAACCGTATCTGTCAAGGGAACAACTAGGGGGACCCAGACAGCAGCTAATGGATCCTTTACGATCCAAGCTTCACAAGGGGAAACACTACGCATTTCCTTAGTCGGCTACAAAGCTCAAGAAATTGTGGTCGGTGCGACTAAAACGATTAATATTACGTTGACCGCTGATGCCTCGGCACTTGATGAAGTGGTCGTTACAGCCATGGGAATTAAACGTGAATCAAAAGCACTGGGTTATGCGGTTAGCACAATCAAAGCCGAGGAACTGACTAAAGCAGGTAATACAAACTTTGGATCAGCTTTATACGGAAAAGCTTCCGGCGTGAAGATCACAACTGCACCTGGTGGAGCCTCCAGTGCAGTAAATGTGCAAATCCGTGGTATTAACTCCTTAAATTATCAACGTCAACCTTTATATGTTGTCGACGGTGTAATTATCCGAAACGACGAACAATACGGATCGAAGGGAGCTAACAATAACAATTACTGGGATGATCAACGTATTCGCGGTAATGGTATGCTCGATATCAACCCTGCAGATATTGAGAGTATGTCTATCCTGAAAGGGTCAGCAGCAAGTGCATTGTACGGCTCCGATGCAGCGAGTGGGGTGATCGTGATCACGACAAAAAAAGGAATTAAAGGAAGAGGTTTGGGGGTCGATTTCAATTATACAGGATCATTCGAACGTGCTGCCTTCTTACCCAAATTCCAGAACATCTATGGTCCAGGCTATGATGCTGCTACAAATTTGGCAAATGGCGCAACAGAGGAAGGCTGGATAATCGATGATAAATCTCCATCTGGAAGACGCCCTTATTTCCGTTCATACGGCAACTTTGGACCTAAATTTACAGGCGAGGAAGTGCGCTGGTGGGATGGATCGGTTAAAAAGTATGAAGCGCGGGAAAACAACTACAAAGATATTTTTGATACAGGCTACAACTCGAACATCAACTTTGCCATCTCCAACCAAACCGAAAAAGTCAATTATCGTTTGAGCGGTACACGCATGGATTATAAAAGTACAAGTCCGGGATCGAAGCAAAACAGGAATACCTTTAATTTGAACAGTTCAGTGAAGATGCATGAAAAATTGTCATTAGATCTTGTAGCAAACTATACAAACACCAATACGCATAACCGATCTCAGTTATTAGGACAGGTACTGGGTAGCTTCGGTGGCTTTTTTAGCCGAACTGAAGATATGTCTGTTTTGAAGGAGAAATATCAAACCACAGATGGATATAAATATTCAGCATTTGGAACCGGACGGCCCGAGGATTTTGTTTATACAATTCGTCCTTACAATTTGCTGGACTACTTTTGGTCGCAATATAAAAACAATTACGATGAAACTGAAAATCGCCTGTTAACAAGCGCGACCTTAAACTGGAATATTGTAGATCATCTGAAGCTGAGAGGACGTATTGGAAATGATTTTACATCTGCAGCCTCTACATATGAAAAATATAATGAATATGCTACCAGATACAACTCAGCTACTAGCAGTTCAGGCGGTTTCGAAACCTCAAAAGGGAATTACTCTATCTTATATGGAGATGTCCTGCTAACTTATGCAAATAAAATCAATACCGATTGGGACTATAGTGTAAGCGCCGGATTTCAATCACGTCAAGAGAAATATGATGATCAATTTTCAAGCACCGCAGATGGGTTGGTAACGGAAAACTGGTTCAGTCTGAACAACAGTTATGGGCAATTAAAAACTTCAAACGAGCGAAAAGAAAAATTAAAATATGCGTATTTCGGAATGGCGAATATCGGCTATAAAGGCTTTGCTTATCTAGATGGAACTTTTAGATCTGAATATTCGTCTACGTTGCCAATAGCAAACAATAATTATCAATACGGATCAGTAAGCGGAAGCTTTATATTTAGCGAAGCTTTTGGTTTACAATCTGAAAAGTTCAACTTTGGTAAATTAAGGGCATCCTATGGTGTGGTAGGAAATGATGCACCTATTTATGCTGCAAATATTGCGAACTCACAATCAGCAATCGCTTCAATCAACGGCTCTGTTCCGTCGTTAACTTATGGCTCATCTTATGGTAATTTAGGTCTAATGCCAGAGACGAAATATGAGTGGGAATTCGGTTTAGAATTAAAGTTCTTGAAAAATAGATTAGGTTTAGACATCAGTTATTACGATAACTATATAAAAAATCAGATCTTAGGACTCACTACTCCGGCTTCCACAGGAGCAACAACACAAATCGTTAATGTGGGCCGTGTAGCTAACAATGGACTTGAGTTATCACTTACCGCTACTCCAATTCAGCAGGAAAACTTCAGTTGGAACACGCGGTTAAATTATTCCTTCAATAAATCCATTCTTGAAAGATTGGCGCCGGGTGTTAGTGAACTGAACTTTTATAGCGCCGACGAAAATTCTTTGCGTATAGTAGCTAAAGAAGGTGAAAAGCTTGGTAATATTTATGTATATGATATTGCTAAAGATGAAAAAGGCAATAACCTAATTTCTGACGAAGGCTACTACGTCATCGATAAAACAAAATATAAGCATGTAGGTAACATACTACCAAAAGCCATTGGTGGTATGACCAACACATTAAATTATAAAAACTGGAGTTTAGACTTCACTGTGGATTATCGCTTTGGAGGCAAGATGGTGTCTGAAAACCTGAAATACGCCATGGGTGCGGGGATGTATGAAAACACGCTAGAATACAGAGACACTGGTGTGACATTGGATGGTGTGAATCAAAACACGGGAGACAAAAACACAGTACATCTAAGCGCAGCAGATTATTATATGAATACATTCAATTGGGGCGCTGATTCATGGTCAGAAAAAGGTGCTGTATATGACAACTCATACATCAAGATGCGCGAGCTATCTGTCAGTTATCGCATTCCTTCTTCTGTAACACAGAAACTTAAATTAAATAACGTACGTGTATCGTTGCTAGGAAGAAACCTATTCTATTTCTACCGAACGCTTGAAAACCTCGATCCAGAATCTCCAGTAGGAAACCAATGGTGGTCACAAGGTGTTGATGTGGGATCTAATGCCGCGACAAGAAGTTTTGGTATTTCACTGAATGCTAATTTTTAATCGTAATTTAATCATGAAAAAATCTTTTTATACAATTATATTTTTCGCGCTGTCCATATTAAGTTTTACCGGCTGTAAGACACAATTGGAAGATGCGTTTGAAAACCCTGATCAAACTACCGAAGCTAGTATTCCGGGGTTCTTTACAGATATATTAAATAACGACCGGGTTCGGCCGTCCTATTGGCATTATAGAACATTTATATTGTCGAGACAATCTATTTATACGCAAACGTCATCCTTCATCCCAGCCAATAACATGTACCAACCTAACGATAGTTATTCCTATGACTACTGGAAGGACTTCTATTCTCCAGGAGTATTGGGCGTCTATAGAAAAATGGAAGTGGCGTTTGACGCTTTGCCTACAGAAGAAAAAACAAATCAGGAAATCTTTATGCAGGCAGCGAAAGTTGTTCTTTATGACGAAGCGTCTAAAATGATCGATAACTTTGGCGATATTCCGTTTTCCGAGGCAGGCAGTCTTCCAACAAATGGAACAATCAAAAAACCAAAATTCGATAATCAAAAAGATCTATATTACTCGTTCATAGAGGATCTTAAAGGTATCAATAACTATTTTGCTAAAGCAACTACCACGCCATACTTTGCCAAATATGATATCTTAAGCAAAGGTGTTACCGATAAATGGAGGCGTTACGCAAATTCTCTCCGTCTCCGTTTATTAATGCGGATCTCCAATGTAGATGAGAACAAAGCAAAAAGTGAAGTGATGGAAATGCTAAACAATCCTAAGAACTATCCTTTGGTTGATGGCGATAACGATGCAAACTATAACGCTGCAAATTCTGATATCCTTTTACAACCTCTCACGACGAATAATACGACATTAAGAGATGCTTTAACAGAAGGAAACAACCAATACGCGACGGACTATATGTTGAATAAAGTCATGAAGCCTGCCAACGACCCTCGTATTCCTGTGTTTTATGATAAATTTGGCGTAACAAAAGACGGTAAATTTACACCGAACAAGGAATATAACGCCATGCCAATTACCTTTACAGAAAATGAAATTTTGACAAACTATCAAAAATATTCAGTACTTGATTCAGCGACCTTTTTTGACAATAAGTTGCTTCCCGGAATTGTAATGACTGCTTCGGAAACGAATTTTAACAAAGCTGAGGCTTACTTACGGTGGGGTAATGATGCTTCCGCGCAAACTGCGTACGAGACAGGCATTAAACAATCTGTATCCTTTTATTATTATTTAAATAATCTCATGGTCAATCAGGGCTTAAAAGCTGAAGCTAAACCGGCGGATGCTGTTATCGATGCTTTTGTTCAAAACTCCACAATCAAGTATACCGGCAGTTCGACTTCCAAACTGGAGCTTATCTTTGTTCAGAAATGGCTTCATTATGGCTTCCTGCAAGCTCAGCATGCCTGGTCTGAATACAGAAGAACAGGATATCCTAAAATTACCGTATTAACAGCTGGATTAGCCAATTATGCTACTCCACCACTACGTTTCCTATACCCAACAGGAGAGATATCCAATAATTCTGAAAACTACGAGGCAGTAAAATCGAAAGATACCCGTGACACCAAAATTTTCTGGGACGTAAACTAAACTACATCATTTCAATGAACTGAAAGCCACTCTTGGGTGGCTTTCTTTTTTGTCATTTTCAGTATATTTATACATGCAAAAACTCACAACAATTCTATCCACCATTCTGCTGGCTACCACTTCGACAGCCGTCTTCGCTCAGGCGCACAACGTATCTGCCGGCTATCAAAAGCCCACTGATCCTTTGGTCATCGAACACCTCGAACAGTGGCAGGACATGAAATTTGGACTGTTCATGCATTGGGGCACCTATAGCCAATGGGGTATTGTGGAAAGCTGGAGCCTATGTCCTGAAGACGAAGGCTGGACTCAACGCAAACCGGAACACGGAGCAACGTACAATGAGTACGTCAAAAACTACGAAAATTTGCAGACAACCTTTAACCCCACAGATTTCAACCCGCAAAAATGGGCCGATGCGGCAAAGGCAGCCGGAATGAAATATGTAGTGTTCACAACCAAACACCATGACGGATTTGCAATGTTTGACACCAAACAGTCGGACTATAAAATCACTTCTTCAAAAACGCCCTTTTCCACAAACCCCAAAGCAAACGTCACCAAAGAAATCTTCAACACCTTCCGCAATGACGGTTTTAAAATCGGAGCCTACTTCTCAAAACCGGACTGGCATACAGACTACTATTGGTGGCGGTATTTTCCTCCGAAAGACCGCAACGTAAACTATGATCCACAAAAACATCCTGACCGCTGGCAGAAATTCAAAGATTTTACCTACAATCAGATCAATGAACTGACTTCGGAATATGGCAAGGTAGATATTTTATGGCTGGATGGCGGCTGGGTACGTCCTTTTAAAACGATAGACCAATCTATCGACTGGCAGCGTACGATCAAGGTCGAACAGGATATCGATATGGACCGTATCGGCAACATGGCACGGAAAAATCAGCCCGGAATCATTGTTGTCGACAGGACAGTACCCGGAAGCTGGGAAAACTATGTTACCCCCGAACAAGCAATTCCGGAGCATCCTCTGGATATTCCCTGGGAAAGCTGTATTACCATGGGCGATTCCTTTAGCTATGTGCCTAATGATAACTACAAGCCAACGAAAAAGATCGTGGAAACATTAATAAAAATCATCTCCCGCGGCGGCAACTACCTGCTGAATATTGCCCCCGGTCCCAACGGCGACTACGACAAGGCTGCCTACGACCGTCTCCACGAACTTGCGGCATGGATGAAAATCAACCAAAGCGCTGTATATGCCACGAGAACTATCGCACCATACCACCAAGGCGATTATTATTACACACGAAGCAAGGACTCCAAAATAGTGAATGTCTTCCATCTTTCTGAAGGTGATGCTTATGAGCAGCCCAATGAATATGTTTTTCAGGTTCCTGATAACTTCAAAGTCAAAAAAATCACTATACTGGGCCACAAGGGCCGCGTAAACTGGTCTCAACACGATAATCAGATCACGCTGAGAAGTCCAAGCACCCGTTTCAGTTACGCGACTGCCATACAGTTACTCAGCAAATAAGTTGAATCCTCGGGATTTTTTCCGAGGATTTTCAACAAAATACGGGTCCTTAAAGTATGCTAACCGAAGCTATATTATATAGCCGCTCTATGCCGCCTAAATTCTTTCAGTACCTTTTACACAACAGACTACCCTTGCTCAACAAGTATTAATATCTCATTCCAAATGAAAAAAATTGTGTTTCTCTCCGTTCTATTGCTCGCTTTACTATCCGCCTGTTCAAGCTATAAACCTCGTTTGATTTTGTCCGAACAGATCTTTCAACAAGGACAGGTGGACTTCAAACAATGTCATGCATCCACCATCCAGTCCATTGGCAAAGACAGCTTATTGGTCGCCTGGTTTGGAGGTACGCATGAGTCCAATCCGGATGTTGTCATCTGGAGCTCGCTTTTCGCAAACGGACAATGGCAGCCTCCCTTGCAGATTGCAGATGGCATTGTTGGTGATACTCGCTATCCAACCTGGAACCCTGTCCTATATCAATACCCTTCCAGTGATTCGCTGTATTTATATTATAAAGTTGGTCCTAACCCACGTGAATGGGCCGGCTATGTGAAGTATTCTCTGGACAGTGGCCGGCATTGGTCGGCAGCTTCCCGTCTACCTGCTAAAGTCCTCGGACCGATCAAAAACAGGCCCCTGACACTGGCTGATGGCTTGACCCTGTCTCCTTCGAGCACAGAGTCAAAAGATGAAATCTGGAAAGCACATATAGAAGTCAGCCGTGACCAAGGGAAGACCTGGACCATCAGTCTTATACGCCCAGACACAAGCATCCAGGTGATCCAACCGAGCATTATCGAACATGCAGACGGCCGCATTCAGGTGCTTTGCCGCAGTAAAGAAAACCAGGTCATGACAGCTTTTTCTTCGGACCAAGGACAAACCTGGGGCCCATGGCAATCGACCAACCTGCTGAATCCAAACGCCGCTACGGATGCTATACGATTGAAAAATGGCATGTTTATGATTGTTTATAATCCATCGACTGCCGGCAAGCAATGGTGGGAAGGCCGGACGCAACTGCATGTAGCCACCTCCAAAGACGGTTTGCAATGGAAAGATCGGCTAACGCTGGAAAACGGGGTGGAAGGCGATGAATACTCCTACCCTACGATTATACAAGATAAAAGCGGTCTGATCCATATCACTTATACCTGGAACAGAAAAGGTATAAAACATGTGGTAATCAAATAATAAAGGGGGATCTGCTTACTTGAGATCCCCTTTATTAAAGGAATTTATTAAAAGGAATAATCTTTCGAAAGTACAATTTCGGTTTCGAGACGGATGTCGTCGGATGACGCTCCTATCAGTAGCTTGAATTTACCTTTCTCGGTCTTCCATACGCCCGACGCATCCCACAGCTTCAGGTCTTCCTTGCTCAGACGAAAAGTATACCTTGCCTTCTTCCCTGCCGCAATAGGTTTCCGTTCAAAGCGTTTCAGCTGCATAATCGGAGTGACAACCGAGCTGACCGCATCGACGACATATAATTGTGCGACCTCTTCTCCGTCAAGGTGCCCGTTATTTTCCACATCAAAGGATATATCGCAGCTAAAATCAGCTGCCGTCTCATTTACGTTAACATTCAGGTTAGAATATGCAAACTTAGTATAGCTCAAACCATAACCGAAGGAATACAGTGGTTTGGCAGACATCTCCACATAATCATGATGCTTAGGCTTCGCGTGATTGTAGTGTACAGGCAGCTGACCTACGGAACGGGGCAGAGAAATTGGCAGACGCCCCGCAGGGTTATAATCGCCAAAGAGCACATCAGCGATAGCCAATCCACCTTCTTGTCCCGGGTACCATGCATTGACAATTGCCGGAATATGTTCGGAAGCCCAGTTTAGGTTCAATGGCCGCCCCATAATAGTTACCAGAATTACAGGCTTTCCTGTCGCCTGAACTGCTTTCAACAGCTTCAGCTGATCTCCCATCATATCCAATGATACCCGGTCAAATCCTTCACCGCTTTCCATATCACTCACTGTATTCGGATCAACATTTGCCGCGCCTGTCGCCTGATAAGAAGTTTTGAAATCCCGTGCGCTTGATCCACCGAGTACAAGCACGACGGCATCTGCCTGAGCAGCAGCGGCGACGGCCGCCGCGATGTTGGAATTGGCAGTATCGCGGATAGCACAGCCCTTCACATAGTCAACTGTTGTTCCTTTGGACACTGCGGCCCGGATTCCTGCCAATACGGTCTGAATTTTTCCATCCGCCTGTGGCGCAGTATAATCGCCCAACTGATTATAGGCGTTATCTGCGTTGGGTCCAATAACTGCAATCCGACGTAACGATTTACGCAATGGCAGCGTATGCTGTTCATTTTTGAGCAGAACAATGGATTCTCTGGCTACTTGTCTGGCTACAGTTCTATTTTCGGCTGTCGCCACCTTCTGTGTCACCAGCTTTTCGTCTACATAAGGGTGCTCAAATAATCCTAGATTAAACTTCATGCGTAAAACCCGTGCCACCGCGGTATCCAATACAGCAGGCTCAACCAGTCCCTGTTGTACGGCCTTGAGCAAATTATCGCCATAGCCCGTTCCGCTCAGGTCAACGTCTAAGCCTGCGTGGATACTCTGCGAGGCAGCATCCATACCAGTCTCTGCTGTAGCATGTCCGCCGTTCAGGCCGGATATACTCAACAGATCGGAGACTACAAAGCCATTAAACCGCCATTCTTTGCGCAAAATTTGCTTTAACAACCATGGGTTGGCCGAGCAGGGAATGCCGTCAATGCTGTTATACGCCGTCATGACCGAGCCCGCCCCCATCCTTACTGCCCGCTCAAAAGGCGGTAGGAAATAGTGACGAAGACTACGTTCACCAAAAGATACAGACTCTCCATTATGCCCACCATCGGGCGCTGCATAAGCAACAAAATGCTTTAAGGTGCCGATTATCTTATCTGGCTGCCCAAGTTTTTCGCCTTGGAACCCACGGATCATGGCAGTTCCCATTTCACCGATCAGGTATGGATCTTCGCCATAGGTTTCCTCTGTACGGGACCAGCGTGGGTCACGTGCAAGGTCCAGCACAGGGCCATAGCCGTTTTTCCCTCCCACAGCAGCGGTCTCTTTCGCGATCGTGGAAGCCATTTGTTCAATCAGCCCCGGATTCCAGGTACTGGCCTGGCCGATTGCTGTGGGAAATACAGTCGCACCAATAGCCATATGTCCATGCGGAGCTTCCTCAGAAAGCAATAACGGGATGCCGAGACGCGTGCTATCTACCATATAGCGTTGAATAGCATTGGTTGCACGGGCGGCTTCCACCGGACTAAGGCCGTTCAATAATGTTTTTTGCGTCCAGGGATCGGCACGCAAGGTCGCCCATAACAAACCGATGTGCTGCTCTTTCACCGCTTTCCTTAATTTGTCACTGACACTGATATTCTTCCCTGTCTTAGCATACATGTCCCATCCCAGCAGCTTGCTCAGCTGCCCTACTTTTTCCTCTACCGTCATACGCGCCAAAAGATCCTTGACCCGTTTTTCGGTAGGTAGATGACTATTTTTGTAGGGTAGTTGTTGTGCGTTAAGCTGGGGGTGAAGCAGTGATGCCATCACCGTCATGCAGAGTATTCGGAGTTTCATTTCGTTAATTTATCGGAGTTATGCAACCGGTTTCAAATTACTAAAATAAAGGATTTAGCAACAACAAACAAGCATATTTCCCATTAATTTCAGCGACACAAATGCCTATTCTGCCGGTTCGACAACAACGTATCGACGTGTCATAAGAATAATGGTTATCTGCGCCAGCTTAGAAAAGCATGCAAAAAGCGCACTTGATTTGTTGATAACCATGTTAATTACTTGGTAACCAAACATATTTTTGTTGATAACTACTTCACCTCTCAAGCGAGCAGATCAGATTGCGCTGTGCTTTCCGCATGACAGGATTAATTATAATGATCAAAAAATATAACTTATCGACAAGGGTCAAGGCGGAGTTGGCTGTCATAGAGATAAAGCTTAATCTATATGAAACTATCATCCATCGTAATACTTGCGTTATGCGCCCAGACGAAGCTGTCGTTTGCCCAGCAACAAGATTCAGCCAAAGTAAGCCGGCAGGTCGTGACTGAAACCGTCAAGGGAACAATCCTTGACAAAAATACCAGACTACCTCTTGCCGGAGCGACTGTCACCCTATCTTCCCCGGGCAATAACAGGTCGGTCAGTTCAGACCGGGACGGTGTCTTCCGGATGACAGATGTGCCTGTGGGACGGCAATCCCTCCAAGTCCGGATGGCAGGTTATAGACAGGAAGATCTGTCCGAACTACTGGTCACCAGCGGACGGGAGAATGTAGTGCATATCGAACTGGAACCACAGGCCAACACGCTGAACGAGGCCGTGGTATATGCGCATACAGGCAAACAGCCTCTGAATCAAATGGCAATGACGAGCGGGCGTTCCTTTTCGCCCGAAGAAACCAATCGTTATGCAGGTGCATTTTTTGACCCAGCAAGGATGGCCCAGAGCTTTCCGGGTGCGGTTGCCGGTGGTGATGACAATGAGATCATCGTACGCGGTAACTCGCCCAAGAGCCTACAGTGGCGGCTGGAAGGTATCGAGATCGTAAACCCCAATCATTTTGGCGCGGAAGGGGCTGCTGGTGGCGGCATCAGCATGCTCAACGCCATGGTGCTCGGCAAGTCTGACTTCTATACCGGCGGTCTGGCCGCAGAATATAACAATGCCACCGCTGGGGTCTTCGATCTGAAGTTCCGGAAAGGGAATACGGACAAGCGGGAATATACCTTTAATGTCGGTGTACTGGGTGTCGGTGCTACGCTGGAAGGCCCTTTTAAAAAAGGGAGCGATGCTTCTTATCTGATCAGCTACCGCTATTCCTCCTTAAGCCTTCTGGAAAAGGCCGGAGTCAAAGTGTCGGACACTGGCGTACCCAAGTATCAGGATCTTTCCTTCAACTTTGTATTCCCCACCAAAAAAGCAGGTACCTTTTCACTGTTTGGAATCGGTGGTCTGGGCAAACTGAAGGAAACAGCCGAACGCGATTACCAAAAGTGGGAAGAACGCACCGATGCCCAGGACATGGATCTGACCTTTAATGCCGGGAGTGCAGGACTAAAACACCAATATATCGCCAATGACCGCTTATATTTCACAAACATCATTTCCATGTCGGTAAGCCGTAATTCGAATACCACAGACACCCTATCACGGGACTATATCAGCAGCTTGTACCATAAGGATAAATTTACCAACACTGCTATCCGCTATGCGGGCAGCTTGAATTATCGGGCAAACAGCAGCAACACCATCCGTGCAGGTATCAATGCGACTTTATTGCGCTACGATCTCTATACACGCAGCTATGACACCGAACTTGCCGCCTTAAAAGAACGGATCAACGAAGATGGAAGCACCAGCACATACGACGCATTCGCACAGCTTAAGACCACTTTGAATGATAAACTCACTCTAAATACAGGAGTGCATGCGAATTACTTTGTATTGAGCAAAAGCTGGACCGTGGAACCCAGAATCGGCCTTAATTGGCAGATTGCCGCGGATCAGACAATTTCCTTCGGCACGGGTTTATACAACCGCTTAGAACCGCTTACCTATTACTTTGCAAAGAGCGGCGATGGTCAGACCAGCCACGAGAATGTGCCCTTATCGCCGACCCGATCAGCCCAGGCAGTGGTGGGCTACGAAAAGAACCTCAGCCGTACCTTACGCTTGAAAACCGAGATGTACTACCAACATTTGTATGATGTACCCGTCTCTTCAGATCCCGAAATCAATTTTTCGCTGCTCAATGTATCTGATATCGGCGCCATCGGCACCTCCACTTACCGCCAGCTAGTCAATAAAGGTACCGGCAAAAACTACGGCCTTGAGCTGACACTCGAAAAATCACTGAGCAAAGGCTACTATTTTATGGCAACAGCCTCGTTATTCGATTCGAAATTTAAAGCGTTAAACGGAAAAGAATTCAATACTACTTTCAACACAGGCTATGTCAGCAACTTGTTGCTTGGAAAAGAATGGACTGTTGGGAAAAATAAGAATAATTTATTTGGCTTAAATGGAAAGCTCATCTATGCTGGCGGAAGAAAGTACTCGCCGGTACTTGAAGAGGAGTCGCTGCGGCTGGATGAGGAGATCGTCGATCAAAACCGGATCAATACCCTCACAGCCTCACCTTATGTCCGGGTCGATTTTTCATCGAGCTATCGCATCAACCGAAAGAAAGTAAGTCATCTTTTCATTCTTGACATTCAAAACGTCCTCAATAGAGAGAATACCGTCGGCATGCATTACAATTTCAGCAAACGCGTGATCGAAGCCCAAAAATGGACAGGCATTATCCCTACCATAAACTATCGCATTGAGTTTTAAGGAAGCGCGAAATCGATTGCGACAAAACTGTATGGATCCTTCTTCCTAAATCAGTATATTCATCGCAACATTGATCAGCCCATAGAAGGAGCCGCGGATGTGATCGCGGCTCCTTCTATGGGCTGCCCCAAGCCTGAATAAGAAAAATGAAAAGACACGTTATACTATTCATCTTCTTCTGCCAGCTCACGTTTCAATGTGCGCTGGGCAAGGAGCTTAACCTGCTGACAGGGACGTTTAAACAAGAAGATGTCAGATCCTATTTAAAAACAGGAAGATCCTGGATCCCCTACCCCGAATATGCCGACCGCGCAGGCTGGGAACAATTGGTGGCTCCTTTCAAAGAACAGATTATTGAGAAGGGCAACAGTGTGCTCAGTTACCAGTGGCAGGTAGTCAAGGCGACGGATTACCTGGAATACGAACGTTCGGGCAACCGCACCATCATGGAAAAACCGCTGAACGAAAACGTCAGCGCCCTGTCCAGCCTTATCCTGGCGGAGCTGGCGGAAGGCAAAGGACGTTATATAGACCAAATTATCAACGGGAGCTGGCACCTGACCGAAATGTCCACTTGGTCGCTCTCTGCACATCTACCTGCTTTTCAATCCTCCAAAAGGTCTCTGCCGCAGCAACGTACACAGGTCCTCGACCTAATGGCTGGCGACTTGGGTTCTTTACTGGCCTGGACACATTATTTCTTTCGGACCGAATTTAATAAAATTAATCCGGCGATCAGTCTCCGTATCAAACAGCAGATCCACGAGCGTATTATCGAGCCTTATCTGGACCGCAACGACATGTGGTGGCAGGCATTTGAACTCCGGGAAAACCAGATTGTCAATAACTGGAACCCCTGGTGCAATTTTAATGTATTGACCTGTCTACTATTGACCGAAGACAACCCGGATACTCAGCTTAACGGTATCTATAAGACCATGTCTTCGGTGGACCGTTTTATCAATTATATCAAAAAAGACGGCGCCTGCGAAGAGGGGCCATCGTATTGGGGACACGCGGCAGGCAAACTATATGATTATCTGAAAATACTGTCCATGGCTACAAACAATAAGGTCAGTATCTTTGACCAACCCTTAATCCGTGACATGGGCGAATATATCTCGCAATCCTACATTGGCGGAGATCAATGGGTGGTTAATTTTGCCGATGCGTCTGCCAAAGGTGGCGGCGAGCCGCTGCTGATTTACCGTTTTGGACAGGACGTACACAGTAACGAAATGATGCAATTCGCTAGATATATCGAGGAGATGAACGACAAAAAAAATGTTTTCAAGCCTTCCCGTGATGTCTTCCGCGCATTTGAAGACCTGAGATGTCACCCGCAGCTGGATAAGGTTCAGGCCAAGCTTCCGGAAAATAACGCCAAGTGGTATCCCGAAACACAATTTATTTACCTGAAAAAAGCAGATTACTTCTTTGCTGCAAAAGGCGGCTTCAACAATGAAAGCCACAACCACAACGATGTGGGCAGCTTTATCTTATATCGAAAACACCAACCTTTATTTGTTGATGCGGGTGTAGGCACTTATAATAAAAAGACATTCAGCAACGAGCGGTATAGCATCTGGACAATGCAGGGCGCCTATCATAACCTCCCGCTGATCAACGGTACGGATCAGGCTTTTGGCAAAGCGTACAAGGCCAAAAATGTAATATTCACCCCAGAAAAGCATACCTTTCAGCTCGACATCGGGGGCGCTTATCCCTACTCGGCGCATATCGACCACTGGACGCGCAGCTATACGCTAACCGAAATGGGACTCACCATACAGGAGGAGTTTAAAATAAATAAGCCAGCACAGGCTAATATCATCCATTTTTTGGTGGCCGGGGAGCCGCATATCCATTCAGGTGAAATCACCTTAGGCGATGGTCTAGCGGTATTGCAATTCAATACCCGCCAGTTTGATGCTTCTTTCGACACCATCCCCCAAGATGATCCGCGCTTGACCAACGTGTGGGGAGACCGGCTTTATCGCATTAATCTCAAGGCTAAGGAGGTAAAATCCAATGGAAAATATACATTTGTCATTCGTGAACAACAGATGTAAAATTGGATTTTTTAGCTATATTGCTAAACATCCAACGCAAAGCAATGGGGATAAAAGTAAGAAATCAGATCGCTGCCATAGCGCGGATCTTGGTCAGCGCACCTGATCCTTCGAGTTTGAAGGAATCTCTTCGCGTGCTCTTCGAGCAAGCCCCATCACCTGAGCTGTTCTTGTTTGCTTCAAAATGGTTGTCGGAAAAGACTGCGGAAATACTTTCAAGCCAAGCTATCTGGGCTGAGCTGAAGCAGATCATTGCAGACCATCCTCAGCACGGCTTTGCACTGATAGAGGGCAAAAATATACACGATATACCTAGTTTTTACGCAGAAATCAACCGGGTTTATATGTCCGACGAAAACTGGGCAATCGGTTCGCTCGATGGGTTTAACGATTTACTGTATGGCGGATTTGGTAAGCTAAGCGATGCAGATAAACATACCATGATCTGGAAGGATATCGCTTATAGCCGTGAAAAACTGGGTGTGGCGGTGACCTTAAAGTACTACCGGAACAAACTGTCCACGGGTTCTCCCTACAATCAGACCTATTTCCAGCAGAAACTAACCGACTTACAAGCGGGCAAAGGGCAGACCTACTTCGACATCATCACGGAGATCATTTTATCACACAAGAAGGTTGACTGGATTTATTAGTCATTTATCGCTTACAAAATGTTATCTTAGAGTACCTAATACCGTCATATGAAACAGTTATTCAACGTGCTATTCTTTTTCGCTCTACTGGCTCAACAGTCGGCATATGCCGGCGAACTGCTTAAAGTTGCCGTAGCGGGCCTCAACCATGATCATGTCTATCTATTACTCCATTTATATAAGGAGAAAAAAGTGGATATCATCGCTGTGGCAGAGACCAATAAAGTTTTGGCAGCAAAAATCCAGTCTGAGTACCATCTTCCTGAATCGGTGTTCTACACAGATCTGAACAGCTTGTTGAAACAGACAAGGCCTGACGTTGTACTAGCTTATAACCCCACCAATGAACATATCCTCGTCGCCGAATCCTGCCTGCCACTCAAAATACCTGTTATGGTTGAAAAGCCGCTCGCAACGACGTTGGCAGATGCCAAACGTATTGCTGCACTGTCAGTCCAATACGACACACCGTTTTTAGTCAATTATGAAACCACTTGGTACAAAAGCAATCAACAGTTAAAACAGTTGGTTGATAAAAAGGAAATTGGAAATATTACACGAATGATTGTGAAAGACGGCCACGAAGGGCCTAAAGAGATCGGCTGCAGCAGTTATTTTTTGGACTGGCTGACTGATCCTCAAAAAAATGGTGGTGGTGCATTGATGGATTTCGGCTGCTACGGGGCCAATTTGATGACTTGGCTCAAGGATGGTGAGCGCCCGGTCTCGGTCACTGCTTTTACCCATTCGCTTAAGCCTCAGGTGTATCCAAAGGTGGAAGATGATGCCACAATCATACTCAACTATAAAGACGGCAGCACAGGTATCATTCAGGCGTCCTGGGCATGGCCTTATAGTGTCAAAGACTTTCAGGTATTTGGCACAAAGGCGCAGCTTTATGCTAAAAATGACAAGGAACTGTTCAAATATTCACAGCACAACGATCTACCGTCGGCTGTTGCGTTAGACTCACCCTATTTTGAGCATCATATTGCTTACCTGGAGCAAGTATTGAAAGATAAAAAAGCAGTAGAAAAGGATCTGGGATCCATCAGCAATAACGTCATCGTTGTCGAGATATTGGAAGCAGCAAAGCGCTCCGCCAAAGAAGGCAAGTCTATCATCCTGGAATAAAACAACGGGGTATGTGATACACATACCTCGGGACTGATCGGCTGTCCATACACCTCAGGGCCGCGCCCAAAGTCAGTAGAAGGCTAACTATCCTGCCATTTAAAAGCATCCAAATAGCAGTTGAGTCCGCGGGAAATTAATCGCTAGTTTTATCAGCCGTTGTAGCAATCTCGTAACTATATTCCGTTCCTTTTCGTTTAGCTCGATTTTTGATCCCTTCTTGAAGTTCTGTACCTGATCATGCCCAAAAAACCTAAGGCTCTGGTCACTAAATTATAGGCGGACTTATCTTTTAGATATTGATGCATAAAGGAATTTTTGTTGATTTTAATGATGTGCAATATAACGGTAGCCGAAGCTTTTGGCCTTGCATTTACGTAGGGCAGTGGTGCCGAATAGGAAATGCGGGTTGTAGAATCTGTCTTCATCAATTTTATTTTTTGTGGTTAATCGAATAGTTTAAGTAGTTCTTCTTTACTGATAGATTTCATCAGATTGGTTTCATCCAAAATCAGGCCCTCAGAAATTCGTTTTTTACTTTCCTGAAGCGCCAGAATATGTTCTTCAACAGAATCCCTGCAAACAATCTTATAGGATGCTTATCTTGACCTATCCGGTAGCAGCGGTCTATCGCCTGTGCTTCGGCGGCAGGATTCCACCAAGGATCTAAGATGTAGACGTAGTCCGCAGCAGTGAGGTTCAAACCAGTCCCGCCGGCTTTTAGGCTGATCAAAAAGACACGACATTCGTCATCGTTTTGAAATTTTTCCACGGCAGCTTGCCTTTGCTCTTGGTTCATCTTTCCATCCAGGTAGATATAGTCTATTCCACTATTATCAATTCGTTGAGCTACAAGCTTAAGCATGGACGTGTACGCTGAAAAGAGCAAGATCTTATGGTTAGGAGCGACCTCCGCCATAATTTCATCAATGAAGTCCAATTTGATTGACTCGTTGCCAAAGTCACCATCTTTCATCAGAACAGGAGAGTTGCATAGTTGTCTTAGCTTCTGCAAAGCCTCCAACGCAAAAAACTTCAACTTTGAAGAATCTTCACCGTTTAAATTCTCTTCAATTTCCACTCGATATCTTTTACGATAGATGTCATAAAGCTTCCGTTGTTCGTGCTGCATGTCCAAATAGAGGGTAGTTTCTGTTTTATCAGGTAAATCTAATGCCACCTGCTTTTTGGTTCTTCTCAAGATGAATGGAGCAATCATCTTCTGCAAATTCGTTAGGGGTACATCGGCTTCTTCCACGTCTCCAAGAGACTTATACATTTTATTAAAATTTCTGTAACTCCCAAAAAAGCCCGGATTGACCATGGTCATTTGTGCATAGATGTCTTCAATACCGTTTTCAATTGGCGTACCAGTCATGGCAATTCGAAATGATGCTTGAATAGAAAACAAATATTCGAACCGCTTGGAATTCCGATTTTTTACCATTTGAGATTCATCCAAAATCATATAGCTGAATGATTGAGATTGAAGAAAAGAGAAGTCTGCCATTGCAGTTCCATACGTTGTAAGTACGATCGATGCCTTCGCTAAAGTCTCCTGATCTTTTCTTTTCGTACCATGATATACATAATAACTTCGTTCCGGAACAAATTTTTTAATTTCATTCTGCCAATTAAATAGCAAGGAATTAGGAACGATAACAATGGAAGGGTCCGCCTCTGGATTATTTTGATAATAGTATTCCAATAAAGTAATAACCTGTAATGTTTTTCCCAGTCCCATGTCATCGGCCAGAATACCGCCCCATTGAAACTCCTGTAAAAATGCCATCCAGCTAAAACCAACCAATTGGTAAGGTCGTAACGTTGCTTTTACGGTATGGGGAACATCTAATAAAGGTATTTCTGTCATATTGGCCAATTTATCTCGCCGTTCTCTTGTACTATCGCTAATAATCCTAGGATCTATCTGTTCCAATTGTGTTTGAAAAGAAATTAATTGCGCTGAGGTGAAAATGAGGTAAGGGTCTTCTATACGTGCCTGACCAAATAAGGGTAAAAAAAGCGATTTCAACGTGTCACTGATATAGACATGGTCGCCGTTATTGATCTTAAACCAATTTTTCCTTTCCAATAAATAACGTTCAAACTGGCTAGGTTCGAGTACTAATTTCCCCAGCTTAAATTTTATATTGACGTATAATAAATTGGACTGCGACTTCAGCTCCCCCACCTCCCATTTCAAAGAGAAAGGATAATAGTTAGATCCTTTAACCAAACCGCTAAGCTTGAGCTTAATGTGATGATCCTGACATACTTTACCGAGATTCTTTATCCAATTCGTTCGAGAAATTAGTGATGTTCGCAATTCCCAAGTGTGGGCAGAAGCCTGCTCTTCAAAAGATTCATGTTGATTTTTAACAAAATTGCTAAAGGCCAGCTCCGTCTCAACATGGCGTTCTTGAACACAAATTTTATTAGCGATGTAAGTTAAGACAGTGGTACTAGGCATATCAACAATGGGCAAGGTAACTGTCCCAAAATCTATATAGGCTCTCAGGACTAATAAGTCGTCTTTAAGGGACAGCTCCAGTATTTTGGTTTGTTCATCTTTCTTTTCCACCGTTGTTGGCAGTTCCTGAAGCCCCTCCTGTCTGTATTCTATAGAAAAATGGGGCGCTATTGGATGTAAGATTTCGTCATAGAACTTGCCAATGTCTTGACTCAATACAAAAATCCTGAATGCCGAATACCGAAACTGGTTTAGCAATTTTTTGACATGTAAATCATCAATGAAAAGAACATGTTTGGAGCCTAGTTCCAGAAAGAAACTATGCACATCACTCAAAAACTTGATTTTCTTCAACAAATTGCCTTTATAATAAGCTAGCAATTCCATCAATAGACCATCTTGGCTTTCGACCAATTGAATCTTAAGTTTAACATCTCCATTAGCAATTTTTAGTTTACGAACCTGGTTGAGATGGGAGCTGTATCGGAATCGACAATGTGTTAGACCAAAATTGTTGGTATTGGAATAGAAGAAGATCAGCTCATCTTTACACAATTGATTGGAGACGAGATCCCTCCATAAGTCCATTATTCGATGACGTCTTTCGTTCTTTTCAGCAAAGGAGAGTGCGTCGCATCCATTGAGTCGAAATGCAGAAGCCCCTAGCTGTACCATTTTCCGTGCTACAGCATCAAGCATCAACTCATGGCAAGTGAGATGTTCTGGATGTGGCATGTCTTCTTTAAATAGATAGCTTTCCTTGAAAACGTATTTTTTCTTTTCGTCACTTAAAAAAGGAAGTAAAAAAGGTAAATGATCGATCGTATTATTTATCGGTATGGCAACAATAAACTTACCTTGCGGCTTGGGAACTGCAGGCTCAATGGGATAAATTTTATGGCTAGCTAGATGGCATATCTCCGATGGTTTGTGAAAACCATAAATGCTACCCCGATCTGCCGTGGCATTGATTTCAATTGCCGGCATTCCTCCATGTTCATTCTTAAGAGACAATTTAAATAGCTTGCGTTGATTCGCATGAGGTTTAAACCATTTTGGATCGTATAGATGAACAAAATAATATTTATTCTTACTTACCTTTTCGCGCAACAAACTATAGGCATGTTCACATAATGTTGCTTCCATTCTTCCACACGAGCAATTTACTTTTAGGTGTTCAGCGGTCAGTCTTATTTGAAGACGAACATTGCCTCTTCCTCTAGAAAATCCTTCAAATACATATGTATTATTAAAAACACTTTCTTCCAGCAGCACGCTAAAATCCCAATCAAATTTTGCAGATTTTCCGTTAAAAAATCTTTTAAGATAAACGATCGACAGCGATTTCTCATTCTTGCTTTGCCACGGTATCGCTACCTCTATTTCATTCATTGATCTATGTTTAGTTATCATGGTTTATGTTTTGTTATCATACCTATGTAAAGGCCTGATATTTTATCGGAACTTCAATTTATATAGTCTTGGATTTCAACTCCATATACTTCAAACTCTGCTCGCATAGGTCGGTAAAAAAAGCTGCAATCGCCTTGGCTTTGGACTTAAAGTAGTTTAAGTCCAGTTGGTCCAATTCTGGAGGAAGCTCATAGACCCGGCCTTTCATCAACTTTAATAGTTGTCCATTCAAGATTTCCTCCGTATCGTCTTTTGCCACAAAAAACTGGCTCACCTTTTTGTCACAGATACAAGTCCAGGCAACAAGGTCTTGTACAGCCGCATTCATTGGCGCATAGCCGATTCGTAAATAGAGATAACTATGCAATCCGATCAGGGTGAGCTGGTTTAACAAGAGTACGGCCAATGGTCGGCTAGAGAAACAATCATTACAACAGGTAGCGACCAGGTCTTGCATGAGCTTTGCATTTCGCGCCCACGTATTGGCAGTTTTATACAGGGCGTCCGACCAATTTACCGGTGAAATAGAATAAGTAGGCTTATAGCTTGGATCGCGATAAAGCACCACAGATTCGTTCCAAATCGTATGCGAGAAGCGACTGCCTGTATTTAATTTTGTTTCAATAAAATTTGTATTTAAAAAGGCCATGATTGCTGTCACCCGTCCATAAGATATTTTTCGAAAATGGTATGGACCGATTTTCTTCTTGATGACCGCGAGATAAATTTCAGCATTGCTGTGCTCCTGTTGCGGGAATTCGAATAACCCTTTGCCTCGTGCATCACTTGCATAGTAATTCAGCAACATAATCTGTTCGGGACGATTCTCCTGACGAACTTGATCAAGCAAATGATATATGTCCGATTGATACTGCTCCGGCCAAGGAAATGCATGAAAAATAGGGTCGTTTGACACTACTGCTGTCTTTTTCGCTTCGATACACTTCTCAGATTCGACAGTTTTACTCTCTTTCAGTTTTAACGCTTCCATTTCCCTCATTTTCTCATAGCCCGTCTGAAGGCGTTTCATAAAATCCAGGTACAGCTCTCCTACTGCACTAAGGATGGTCTTGCAGTGATCATAAAGCCAGGAGGCATCAAAGGCTGATATCTCCAAGTCCTTATTTTGTTTTACCGCGTTAAAAGCGCTGTCCAACAATTTAAAGCGTGCCTGTTCATCAGCATCTTTTCCCGTAATTGATTGCCTCAACATAGAAAAATGCTCATGGAGATTCTTGATTCTATTGCTGATATGATGGACATTATTGGCTTTTCCATCGATCATGATCTGCAACAGCCGTAAATGGTTTTCCACGCTCTGGTGCAGCATAAAAACGGCTCTCTGAAAATTTCCTTGTGCAGCAAAGGTTTCAGCTCCCCTGAAAAAATCAACCGAAACCGGCGTCATCTTTTGGTAATACTCCTGCGAAATTTCCAAAATACTCTTAAGTTCTTTTGCCTTAAGCGGCTGACTATGCTTCTTACTGTCAAGATAAATGATATGCTCGGCCAGCGATGCATAGGAATAGTATAAACTACCTGTTTTTATCTTATTGAGCATTTCGCCTGTGGGCACTATTTCAAAGGAAATATTTTCCTGATCCATCAAACATAACTCCACTATGGGCTTTAATACTTTATGCGAAAGACCGCTCACGGGTTTAAGTGCCAGCAATAAATGATGATACTCCTGCTTAAGAAATTCATACTTAACGAGGTAAACGCGATCGAGGTCTAGACGCTGAGACAACCGATCAATGATTAATTGGCTATTAATTTCCATTTCAAAAAATGACTTTAGATAAAAAACCATGCAACAGAAAGCAGCAGCAACAGCGCGCGCTGACCGCAAAAATTGCACATAACGAACACTTATTTGTAAAAAACAGCGACTACCAAGGTGATTAAATAGGGGTCAACTCAGTTGCGACATAAACGTTCGCACCTTGGTCTGATTAGGAAAGGCCAACTCAGAAATCAACAGATATTGCATATTCAGCAAGCGAAAAGTTATGGTCCGCAGTCGGCCATCGAACGGACATAACAGTATGTTATCCTGTTATGGAAAACAAATAGCAATACGTTATTATAGTTTATACATACAAATATATGTATAAATAGAACAAAATGCAAATATTTTTTTATTTAGAGTGTGTTCGGACCAAGTTATACCTCTGCTGTGCCGCCAAGAACAAAGCAGCGTTTTCGCTATGCGATAATATCCAATACAAGGCCTCAACACTGCTACATCTATAGGAGGTCGATACGAGAACTAGGCTACATTCATTAGAAAGGAAACGCTGTTTAATACTACAGGAATGGAACAATAGACAAAATATACTCTTTAAGATTTATTAACCTTAAGGGAATACACAGTTGTTAGCTTTGTCGAATTAAATTGATCCTGTGAGCGAATTATTGATAGCATCATTAAAGAAAGGTGAGCATTTTGCAATAGAACAGATTTTTGATCTGTATTGGGAAAATCTATTTGATACAGCTTTAAAAAAAATAGGTGATGAGGATGCTGCCCAAGACATCATACAGGAAATTTTCATTAAACTTTGGGAAAACCGCGAACATATCGTGTTTTCCGGCGACCTCGCGGCCTATCTGCATGGAGCTGTAAAATTCAAAATCATCAACTACTTTAGGAACAACATCGTGAAAGATGGGCATCGGACCGAACTCGCAGCCCTGATGAATCAACAATACGCTGAAGCTGCGGACGATCTCCTTATCCTACACGATACCGAACAAAAAGTAGAGGAAGCATTCATGCAGCTCCCCGAACGGATGCGCCAAGTTATGCTGATGAGCCGCAAACAGGAAAAATCAATAAAGGAGATCGCAAAAGAATTAAACATCTCGGTGCAAACGGTAAAAAATCAAATTACTTCAGCCATGAAAATACTCAGGAAAAGCCTGTCCTAATCTATTTCCTGCCTTCTGTTCGCTATTAACAAAAACTTAATATACTGCTAACATCTTCAACTAGTACCATTCTCCATTTGAAGTGACATCTATTCAAATGAAGGAAGAAAAAGCAAAACAGCTACTGCAAAAGTATGTAAACGGTGAGGCGAGTGCTGCCGAAATTAAACAGGTTGAAGAATGGTATGCTCAACTTCACCGTGCTGAAAACAAGGTTTCAGAGGAACGCAAAAATCTACTTCGTGCGCAGATGTTGGGCAATATTCAGTCCGCAATGTCCGAAAAACAAGCTCAAAGACATATGCTGTCACGCTATCCACTCTTAAAAATAGCCGCAGTGCTCTTCATCATCGTCTCCGCAAGTCTATTGATTAGCCGAAGCTACAGGCAGCCTATTTCGGACACAGCACAAATCGTGACGACGACAAAAACAGGTGAACGAAAAAAAATCACGCTGAACGACGGTTCCGAAATTATCCTGGAGCCTTCTTCGAAAATCAGCTACCCAAGCAAATTCAATGGGGAAATACGGGAACTGGAACTTACTGAAGGCGAAGCCTTTTTTACTATTGCTCACGATGAAGAGCATCCTTTTCAAGTACAGCTCGCTTCTGATTTAACCGTAAAAGTACTGGGAACCTCCTTTCGGATTAAAGCATACGGAGCTTCCAAAAATATTGAAGTTTTGGTTGCAACGGGTAAAGTCGCTGTACAACAGCAAGAGAAAGTGCTTGGTATCCTGACCAAAAACCAAAGCCTGCGCTATAATAAACAGACCTTACAAACGTCACATAGCTCGCTGGACACCAATACCACGGTAGCAATCGCATTTAATGGAGCTTCGCTGCAAGAGGTTGTGCAAAGGTTGGCTTACATCTATAATATCAAAATTGTACTCACCGATAAAACGCTCAAGTCGCTAAAAACAACTGCTACTTTCAGCAGTGCACAAAAGCCATCCGAAATTTTAGACATTCTCTGCAATTTACATCATTGCCGATACAGCGCATCACATAACAATACCATATTCAAAATCCATAAATAATGTTCAAAAAATAACCACAAAAAATCTTAGTCATCATGCGTAATTCACTACCTAATTACAAAAAAATGAAAACACCTCCATTTAAAAGAGAATTCTCTTTTTATCGGGTCATGAAGTATCCCTGTCTGGCATTGTCGATTACTTCAGTATTCTGCAGTTCTTTAATGGCCTCCCCCGGTATGGCCCAGCGATTGGACAAAAGCAGAATAAACATCAGTATCAGCAAGGGACAGCAGCTCGAACAAATTCTGCATAGGATTGAACATCTCTCCGGTCTTAGCTTCGTGTACAACCCAGACCTTTTACAGGGACGCAATACCGTCGTAAGCGGCCATTTCAGAACGGAGTCTGTACGCTCCATTTTGACCAAACTGGGGATCAGCGCTATGGAGAAAGAGGGACATGTCATACTCAGCCAATCAACTGACATCAAAGCAGACCGCATAATTAAGGGGATTGTCAGCGATACTTTGGGAGCGCCTATCGCAGGCGTATCCGTAAAAGTAGTCGGCACACAAAATGGAACGACAACAGACGCCAAAGGTTCGTTCCGTATCGAAGCCGGCTCCCAGGCAGTACTCTCCTTCTCTATGATCGGCTTCCACTCAAAAGAGATAACAGTAGGCGAGAATGAAATGATTCATGTAACGCTAAGTGAAGAACGGTCAACATTATCTGAAGTTGTGGTGGTCGGTTATGGGACGCAAAAGAAAGAAACATTAACAGGTGCTGTAAGTATCGTATCACTTGATAAATTGTCTTCGCGTTCAGTAAACAGTGTCGGTGAGGTTTTAGCGGGCAAATCCCCAGGAGTCATTGTGACCAACGAGGGCGGTGACCCCACTTCCCCACCCCGTATTAATATTCGTGGTGCCGGTGGTATCAATGGTGAAAGTGTGCTGTACGTGATCGACGGCTCTATTTTCTTAGGTACCCCGCAATTAAATCCCAACGACATCGAGTCTATTTCGGTTTTAAAAGATGCCTCCGCTGCAATCTATGGGGCACGGGCTTCCGGAGGAGTGGTCTTGATCACCACAAAAAAAGGCAAAAAAGGGCAATTGCAGATCAGTGTTGACGCCAAGATTGGCCAGCAGGGTGCATGGCGCAAATTAAAACCTTTAAATGCCGAACAACGCGCAGAAGTAGCGGCAACAGCAGCGAAAAATGGTGGTACGACAATTTTGCCTGCTTTCGACCCAGCTAAGTATCCGGATGGACTTGTAACGAAAACCAACTGGATGGATGAGGTCTTTAGAAGTGCAACGCTGCAAGATTACAATGGCGCCATCAATGGAGGTAATGAAAAGTCCAATTTTTACCTAAGTTTCAATTACCGGAACGCAGAAGGCATTGTACTGAATACGAAAACACAACGCTACAACTTCAGGATAAATTCGGAGCATCAGGTCACCCCTTGGTTGAAGGTGGGCGAAAACCTGTCGTACAGCAGCACGAACGGAAACGGTGCCAATACAAGCAGTGACTATACCGGTGCACTGCTATCGGCGATTTATTATCCAACAAACGGTACTCCCTATAATCCCGACGGCAGTTTTGCCGGTCTCCCGGGACCCTATCCCGGCGATTACGGCGATATCATCAATCCGGTCGCAGAACTGATGCGTATAGACATCAACAACCCTACCAACATACTGGTTATCAACCCTTATGCAAACTTTCAATTAACCAAAGGGCTAACCTTCCGTTCTAACTTAAGTATTACCAAATCCAACTCCAGATACAAAAGTTTCACACCAAAACGTCCCGAAATCGGTAAGCCCGTCATGAGCAATAGCCTAGTTGAAAGAGCGAATGACGCAAATGATATTCTGGCAGAACAAGTGTTAAACTACAAAGCTAAATTTGATGCACATCAGATCGATTTGACAGGAGGTTATACTTTTCAAAAGACCAAAACCACCTATCTGAATACATCAGCGAGCGATTTTGATGACGAATCCAAACAATATAGGTACCTGGATAACGCCAATAAAGTGCAACCACCAGAAAGCGGCTATGCATCAACAGCAATTTCATCGCTGTTCTTGAGAGCAAACTACAATTACAATGAAAAATACCTGCTATCCTTGATTGGAAGGCGAGACGGGTCTTCCATGTTGAAGGAAAAAAATAGATACCGGAACTATTACTCTGTTTCAGCAGGCTGGGCCCTTAACAAAGAAGAATTCCTGCGCTCAGTAGAATGGCTAAATGAACTAAAACTGCGAGGCAGCTACGGTGTGCTCGGCAGTCTTGGAAGATTAGACCCGCTGGACGTAAACCCACTTCTCGTGCGCACAACCAGTTACTTTGGTGAAAAGCCGGAGCTCCAAAATGGTTACGTACAGAATGTTCTGCCAAACGACGATCTGCGCTGGGCAGAAAGCAAACAGACCAATATCGGTCTGGATTTTGGTATCCTAAACGGACTGAGCCTTGTGGCTGATTATTTTGTTAAGGAAACAAACAATATGATCTTAAAACGTTCTCTTCCAGGTACAGCGGGTCTGAATACTCAAACCATTAATGGCGGACTCGTGAAAGACAAGGGAATCGAATTAGGTCTGACCTATAGCAGCACTAAAAATAACGATTTTTCCTACTCCGTGAACGCCACCTTAACGAAATTGAACAATAATGTAGAAGAGCTGGCTCCCGGACTGACCAACATCCCTGTTGAGACCAACTTTAGAAACGAACTGGCACCACTGCGGATCGCTGTAGGCCAGCCATTGTACAGCTATTTTGTGCTCAAGACGGATGGCATCTTCCAGAGCCAGGCAGAAGCAGATGGTTACAAAAACGCAAATGGCCAAAAAATCCAGCCTAATGCAAAAGCCGGTGATTTTAAGTTCGTCGACATGGATGGCAACGGTTCTATCGGTCCCGAAGACCGCTACTACGCAGGAAGTGCTTATCCGGATTTCTCCTACGGCCTAAGCTTCAATGCAAATTATAAAAATTTTGATTTCAATATTTTTGCGCAGGGCGTACAGGGCAACAAGTTGTTCAATGCAGTAAAAAGAACGACATATAGTGCCAGTGGTCCTTCGTACAATAAACTTGCAGGGATTCTCGACGCCTGGTCTCCGGAAAATCCGAACGGTAAAGTGCCGATCATATCCAGCTCAGATGCCAACGGAAACTTTAATGCCTCAGATTTTTATATAGAAAATGGCTCTTTTCTTCGCATCCGTAATGTCACCGTGGGGTATACGCTGCCAAAATCCCTGGCTGATAGATTTAAACTTGGAAACGTAAGAGTCTATGCAACGGCCAACAATCTATTCACTTTTACAAAATACACAGGCTTTGATCCAGAAATAGGCATGGACAATAACGGCCTTGATGTTGGTCGCTATCCACAAGCCAGAAGCTTTATCTTCGGTTTAAATGTTAACTTATAATCTCAAATAAACGCCACAAGTCTAAAGAATATAGTGTACTTATAGAGTTTAGTACAGTTGGCCATCATGAATACTACAAAATAAAACGATGAAAACGAATATAAAATACCTCGCAGTATTAGCTATAGCACTCCTTGGGTCGTGCGCGAAACAACTGGATATCTCACCTGAAGGTTCGCCATCTTCACAGAATTTCTGGAAGACCGAACAAGATGCGATCAAAGGGCAGGCAGGCATGTATGAAAAATACAACGAAGAAGATTTTTACGGTCGTGGGATGTTCTGGTTCATAAACGCCAGTGACGATATGGTAACGGGCCGCAATAAACCGGAAGCCGACAACATCAAGAACTTTAACAGAAGCTATATTGGAGGCGGTTACACAGAAACACAATGGAGCATGCGCTATGCCATCATCAAAAGAGCCAATGATATTATTGTAAACGTTCCCCGGATCACGATGAATGAGGATCGAAAGAAAGAAATTATAGGCGATGCTTATTTTAATGCTGGACTAGTATATTTCCAGCTAGCGGCCAACTACGGGAATGACAAGGCTGGGATACCAATTGTTACTCCCGAAACAGATGCCACACAACCCATCCCACGAGCCAGTAACGTCAATGAAAATTATGATCACATCATCTCCTTATTTTTAAAAGCAGCAGAAAATCTTCCTTATTTTTCGGAAATGGATCCATCAGATTATGGTAAAGGACACAAAACCGCTGCCTGGGCGTATCTTTCCAAGGTATATTTATATAAAAAGGATTATGCAAATGCCGCAAAATATGCTGATATGGTAATCAATTCGGGCAAGCATGATCTGCTGCCCAGCTTTGCAGATGTGTTTAAAGCAGCCAACAACTGGTCCAAAGAATATATTTGGTCGGTAGTCTGTACTCCAGACGGCGGCGGAACGGGCTGGGGCAGCAAATTACCCGGCGTCATGTTGACGAACAAAGCATGGGGTATTTATAATGGATGGGGATATTACCTTCCTACCAAAGAACTCTATGACTCTTTCGAAAGTGGGGATCTACGCCGCGAGGTTACAATCCTAAAACCGGGAGACAAATTCCAGTTCTTCGGCGAAGAGCGTACCTTCACGAAAGATGGAGGTGCGACATCAAACTATCAATTCAATAAATATATGGAACCGTTTTCCTATAAAAATCCGATTCCGACTCATGTGAATCCAAATGGTGACAATGGAACCACAGATCTCAATATCCCGTTGATGCGTTTTGCTGAAGTGCTTTTGACCAAAGCAGAAGCAGCTATTCAGTTAAACGGAGCTGGCGCTGGAGATATAGAATTAAATAAGATCCGGAAACGCGCGGGCCTATTACCCAAAAGCGGAATGACCATGACAGATTTAAAACGGGAACGCAGAAATGAATTGGCAGGAGAATGGGCCGATCGTCATCGTGACCTGGTTAGATGGGGAGATGCTCAGGCAGCGTATGCAAAACCTCTGCACGACTATGACGGTACAGTGATCTGGCCTTCCCGAAACTTCAACCCCCAGGTGCATGATGTCTGGGCTGTACCCCAACGTGAAATCGACAATAGTTCAGGAATAATTAAACAAAATCCAGGATGGTAAAAAACAGCAAGTTCATTTGGTTGCTATCTGCGGCCCTTTATATTCAGTCAGTTTCCGCACAGCAGAAACTGACTGCCAACACCGGTCACAGCCACAACGACTACAGGCGGCAGATACCTTTGCTGGAAGCGTACTATGCCGGCATGGGATCTATCGAAGCGGACGTATTCTACCGGAACGGCGAACTATTCGTTGCACATGAAAACCACGAGATAGAGCCAGAAAGAACCCTTAAAACCCTTTACATAGATCCCCTGGTCGCACTTTTCAAAAAAAATGGCAACCGGCCCTATACCGACCCTAAGCTAAAACTACAGCTGGTCATCGACATTAAAGAAAACTATGAGCAAGTTCTGGAGAAATTGCTAGAGGAAATAAAAGGAAATGAATCGGTATTCGACCCAGAGCAGAATCCATCTGCGATCAAGATCGTCATCAGCGGTGAAATACCGCCTGCCGAAAAGTTCGGGCATTATCCATCGATCTTCTTTTTTGACGGAAGGCCAGAAAAAGACTATACTCCAGAACAATTAAAACGTATCGGAATGATCAGTCAGGATATCGGCCGCTACACAGTCTGGAACGGTAAAGGTACACCAACACCACCAGATCTTGAAAAGATGAGAGCCGTTGTTGAGAAAGTACACCAAATGGGGAAACCATTCCGTTTTTGGGCCACCAAAGATAGCCCAAACAGTTGGAAGGAGCTTGAGCATATGGGTATCGACTGGATCAACACGGATCATCCCGATGCCCTAAAAAATTTCTATCTAAACCGGGCCAAAGCCGAATACGTCAATCCTCTAGGCTACAAGCCCTATCTGCCCTCCTACAAAAGCGACGGCACATCAAGAAAAGCCAAAAATATCATCTTGTTGATCGGCGATGGAATGGGGCTTGCACACATTCAGGCAGGCTTAAGCGCCAATTTTGGTCAGTCCAATATCATTAACATCAAGCATATCGGTTTTTCACGCACGGAAGCCTCTAATTCAGATTTTACAGATTCGGCAGCGGGAGGAACAGCACTCGCGACCGGAAAAAAAACAAACAACCGCTATATCGGCGTAGATGCTAATGGCAAGAGGGCCACCTCTTTACCTGACACTCTCGCTCAATATGGGATCAAGAGCGGTATTATCAGTGCCGGAGACATTACCGATGCCACTCCTGCTGCATTTTATGCGCACCAGATTGAACGCACGATGTCGCAGGACATTGCCGCTGATTTCAAAAAAAGTAACGTGGACATCTTGGTCGGTTCCCGTCGTGAAAGTTTTCTAAAAAATAAAGACGGTCAGCTGATGGACGAACTGGCAGAGAAAGGGTATCAACTACAAACCACGCTGGATAGTTTTGAAAAAGCCACATCAGGAAAGCAGCTGGTCCTGTTAGCCGATTCGGCAACCAGAAGGGTTTTGGACGGACGTGGAGACATGTTAAAGACTTCACTGTTAAAAACCATACAGTTATTATCAAAGAACAATACGGGATTCTTCATCATGGCAGAAGGTGCCCAGATTGACTATGGCGCACATGCCAACGATCTACCCTACGTTGTTACCGAACAACATGACTTTGATAGACTTGTGGGTGAAGCACTAAAATTCGCCGATCACGATGGCGAAACCCTCGTCATTGTAACGGCAGATCATGAGACTGGCGGACTCTCACTTCTAGATGCTGACTACAGAAAAGGAACAGTTAGGGGCTACTTCAGCAGCGATGATCACACCAATATTATGGTTCCTGTTTTCGCATATGGTCCGGGAGCACAGAATTTTATTGGTATTTACAACAATACGGAGATATTTAACAAGATTATCAGTGCGTTCAAACTGAAATAGTTTCACTTCGATATTCTTTTTTCGCAGGTATTCATAACCTACGGCCATCCCATCAGCTTGCAGCTTCGCAGACGATGTTTACTGAAAACGACCCCATGCTGTATACGCTTGGGGTCGTTTTTACTATCCACACACGGCATAGGAGTTCCCTGTTCTTAAAAATTCGATTTAGCTTATCAATTTTTGATTTTTTAGCTATCTTGTCGTTCTAAATAATGATGACCTTTATGATACCACGATTCAAACGGGCACTGCTGCTCTTTGTATTACTGATCAGTGCTTCTATCAGACTTTTTGCTCAGCACACGAATAAGGCAGACTGGTTTAAAGATGCCCGTTTTGGCATGTTTATCCACTGGGGTTTATATAGTGCCGCTGAAGGCTTATGGAAAGGAGAACCTTTGCGTTATATGAACAACTATGCGGAATGGCTACGTTACCGCAACAGGGTATCCAAAGAAGAATATGGTACCCTGGCTAAGCGCTTTGACTGGAAAAAAATTGATCCCGAGCAATGGGTACTTCTAGCAAAAGAAGCCGGGATGAAATATATCATTATTACGGCCAAACATCACGATGGAGTGGCACTATGGGACACCAAGGTAGGCACCTACAGCCTGCCGCAGCTCAGTGGTTCAAAAAGGGATGTCATCAAAGAGATCGCAGCGGCATGCAAAAAACACGGCCTCAAACTGGGTTTCTACTATTCTCATTGGATCGACTGGGAACATCCTTATGGCTGGAACCATCAGCAGGAACTGACAGGCCATGTCACTGATGCACAGTACAACCAATACTGGCAAGAAAAAGTAATACCGCAGCTACGTGAGCTGCTCAGCAATTATGGGGACATCGGCCTCATCTGGTTTGATATGTGGATTCCTTACCAACAGTCCATTATTAAGAAAGAACAGCTCCTGCAAGTGGTCAAATTAATCCGCCAACTGCAGCCCCAATGCCTGATCAACTCTCGTCTGGGCCTTCCAACCGATGCCGAAAACGTTGACTTCCAAACCTTGGGCGATAATCAATTTGGAAGTACCTATATTGCACATCCGTGGGAAACACCCGGTACAATTGCTCACTCCTGGGGCTACAATGGACAGGAGAACGAATGGAAATCCACCAGCCAGATTTTTCAGTCTCTTATCTCCAATGTGAGCCTCAATGGCGGTTTCACCTTGAATATAGGGCCCCGCGCCGATGGTACCGTGCCCTACGAAAGCGTCAGTCGCCTCCATGAAGTCGGTGCTTGGCTCAAAAACTACGGCGAAGGGATCTATGGGGCCACTGGCCTACCTTTAAAAAGCAATCATTTTGACTGGGGTTACCTGACTTCCAAAGTCGGGCAGCAAAAGAGCACTGTATACGCCCACATATTCAACTGGCCGCTGGACCATAAACTGCGTATCACAGGAATAAAATCCAAGCCTGTAGAGATATCATTGATGAACGGAAAAACACCGATCCAAATAAAGTATGATCAGAAGCTGAGTCTCCTCCACCTTCAATTACCCGATGAACAGCCTGACCATTACGTCTCACAAGTTCGCCTAACTTTTGATACCCCATTGGTATTGGATGAGACTGCTGTCCAGGAATCGACATTTGGCGGATTCTCGCTGAATTCTATCAACAGCGTGACAAACAATTCCAAAACTATTGGCTATAACGGCAAAAACCCTACGCATACTATCGTGACAGCCGATACCAAAATGGAATGGGAAGTTACCGTTGCCGAAGCCGGTAATTACACTGTTGATCTCTCTGCACATAATCCCAATAAAGAGCCCATACGGTTTCAACTGAATGTGGCTGATCAGCAACTCGACGGATATTTTGCTCCCTCGCAGAAAATGGTCGTCGAACCCAATGAAAATAATTATACCGAAGAGTTTCCAGAACAGCGCGTCGGTACAATAAAATTAAACAACCCCGGAACATATAGATTCACGTTCAAAACCGAGTCTCAGGCTCCGCTTTGGCTAAACTGGTTATGGCTTGAAAAAACCAAAAATTAACCTGCGGCCTGCTAGCAGATTTAAAAAGATAGAGGATCAAATCCTTCGGTCTCGCAACCGAAGGATTTTTTTTGCAAAAAGCCATGCACTTTGTCCCTTCTGCAATACGGTATTATAGAAAAAGTTATCTATTTTAATATTTATTTATTATTTTGGTGTAAAAGTTACCAATTTTGCAAGACGGTAACTATGCTATTTGCCAGCTAAGTATAACTAAGAGAATTCATCCTAAACATTGTTGGAGAATGTATTTGCAACGGGACTTTTTATCGCCATTTTCTATCCACAACTCCATGTCCGGATTAGAGGGTTTGCTGCTAACAGCTGACGATGGAGTCATTTTACAGGCCAACAGACGTGCCAATGAGCTTTTGGCGTTAAAGAACGCTAAACCTACCACCAATAAAATACATCAGCTTACAACCTTCTATTCTGCAGATAGCCGGGCTCCCCTTCATCCTGAGCAAACTCCTTTCTATACTGCATTACAAGAAAAACGGGAGCTACAGGAAATTGTTTTGGGAATATCCGTGGAGGATCAGCTCAAATGGCTTTTATTTAATATTCATCCGCTAAAGGAGAAGGATTATAATGGTCTTCTCATCTCTTTTATGGACGTGTCAGGGCTGGTCAGCCAAAATCAGGATGTAAAGGACAAGCAACAACAACTTCAGTTGCTGGTCGCCTCCTTAAATGATATTGTCTTCGAGGTAACCGACGAGGGCGTGTTTAAAAATTACTGGACCAATGATCCCAGCCTCTTATTTTACCGTCCAGACGAATTCTTAGATCGCAGAATGGATGAACTCTTTCCACCGCACCTTTCTGGACCTGCTATTCAGCTGATCCAAAAAGCTCTTAAGCTGGAGAAGGAGTTCAAAATGGAATTTCAGTCACCGTTCAAACAGCATAAAAACAAATGGTACAGCCTACAGGTTAAACCCATCCACCGTTCACAAAACCATGTAGCATTAGTGGTTTCGGACATTACAGAACAGATTGAATCCACCGAAAAAATACGATTCAATGAACATAAGTTCAATCAGGCATTTCACTTCTCCGGGTTGGGAATGGCGCTCACAGATCTTAGTGGTTTTTGTATAGAATCCAACAATACACTGACTAAAATATTGGGGTATACACAGACAGAGCTGTCAAAAATGAAGTTTAGTGATTATACACATCCAGATGATACAAGACAGGAATCTAAGCTACGGACAAAACTTGTTCAAGGAAAAGTTGATAGCTTCACTTTGCAGAAACGTTACAAGCATAAATTGGGTCATTTCGTTTGGTGTTCCGTTACGATCTCTGCTGTTTTTGACCATACGGGCAGCCCCCTGTTTCTGATTGTCCAGGTTCAGGACATTTCTGAATCTAAACGAAACATAGAGATTCTCAAACGGCAGAAGATGGAGTCTGAATTGGTTAAAATTGACCTGGAAACGAAGGTACGGCAAATGGAGGAATTCGCCGGCATTTTGGCACATGACCTAAAAGGACCTTTGAGTAATATGCAGATGCTGATCGATGAAATCAAGGTCTCACGCGATGAAAAGATTAAAAGTGATTTTCTGGACCTTTTAAAAGCGAGCACTGATCAGCTTTCTGAGACGCTCCACGATCTGGGAGATATATTGGATTTACGCTCCAACACTGCTCTTCATTTCGAAAAATGTGATTTTCTTCAAGTATATTTAAGTGTAAAACACCAGCTTATCGAAGAAATACAGCAAAAAAACGCGTTCATTTCGGTTGACTTTGAGGTAGAATCCATTCATTATCCAAAAATCTATCTGGAGAGTATTCTTGTCAATCTGATCAGCAACGCACTTCGATTTACCGCTCAGGGAAGGCAGCCTCATATTGAAATACAAACGCATGCCGGAGAGGGGGGTACGGTGCTGACGGTCAAAGACAATGGACTCGGCATTAACTTGCCGAAATACAAGTCCCAGCTTTTCATGTTCAAGAAAATCTTTCACCGCGGCATTGAAAGCAAAGGTGTCGGCCTGTTTCTGATACGGCACCAGATCGAATCCCTTGGCGGAAAGATCGACGTACACAGCGAACCGGATAAAGGCAGTATTTTCTCAGTCAACTTTTAAATAAGGTGCAATGAACCGCAACAACAAAAGAAAAATCATCCTTATTGACGATAATGCGATTCTTCGTACTATCTTTGGCCATATGATTCGGGGCTTTTCGGACTATGAAATCGAATTCCATGCCTTTAAAGATGCACTTGACTTTCTGGAGCAGGCTGACATAATTGGACCATCGGACACCCCAATACTCTTTGTTGATATCAATATGCCTTTTATGACAGGCTGGGAACTGATGGACCGACTGGAAGATAACACCGATTTTATAAACCGCAGCAAAATATACATCATCAGTTCGTCGTCCAGTAAAAGCGACCAGGACCAATTGGCAAATTACCCTTTTATCAGCGGCTTCGTATTAAAACCTTTTGACAAGGACTTACTGTACGAGATTCTCCAGAAGTATTAACATGACGGGTACCCGCCGGCATAGAGCGATATGACCACAAATGGCTTAAAGGTTTATAACTGCGCATAAAGGGGACAAAAGACAAGCATGAAAAGTGACTTTCACGATCGTCATGATCGCTATAACTGAAACAGGCACGGCCAATCGGCCGTGCCTGTTTCTTGAGGCAATACCTAGATTGCTTTACATTTTTCAGCCAGCCAGCTTTTTTCCTCACCCGATAGATGTGCTGCCAGCTGGTCAAACACCCATTGATTATAATTGTTCAACCACGCTATATGCTTTCTGTCCAATAGCGACTTCTCTATTAAATCTGTAGCAATATAACAGATCGTCAGCGTTTCGAAATCCAAAAAATCACCAAACTCCGAAGTCCCTGCCGTACGTGCCAGCACGAGATTTTCAATGCGGATACCATGCTTGCCGACCCGGTAGAGTCCCGGTTCGATAGAGGTAATCATGCCGGGCTCCACAGCAACATCGATCGCGGCAGCGTTGAATACCTGCGGTCCTTCGTGTACATTCAGGAAGAAACCTACGCCGTGCCCTGTTCCATGCCCATAATTGCGCCACGTTTCCCAGAGCGGACGACGCGTAATGGCATCAATCTGGTAACCTCTTGTACCAACAGGAAAGACTGCCTGAGAACCTTCTATCGTTCCTTTGAGCACGAGTGTATAGTCTTCTTTTTCCTCTTGTGTAGCCTGCCCCAATGACACGACCCGCGTAATATCGGTTGTGCCGGTCTGGTATTGTCCGCCCGAATCCACCAGCAACAACCCTGTGGGGCGCAACGTGTAATTTGACGTTTCATTCGCTGAATAATGTGGCAGCGCACCATGATCCAGATAGCCAGCAATGGTCGTAAACGAAATATCAACAAAGCCTTCCTGTTCTTCACGGAATTCACGCAATTTATCCGCTATGGACAATTCCGACAGTTCTTCCGTCGCAACATGCTCCTCCAACCATTTAAAAAATTTGGTCAAAGCGACTCCGTCTTTCACAAAGGTGTGCCTGTTATTTTCAATCTCAACTTTATTTTTAACCGCTTTAAGGTTTGTAGACGGATTTACTTTTTCGATGATCTTGATGTGGGCTGGCACGCGGTCGTAGACAGCAAAACAAGTGCGCTTAGGATCGATAAGAATAGTCTTCGCCTGCAAATTATCTATTGCCGCATGGATGGTATCATAAGGCGCGATATCCACACCATATCCCTTCAGCTCCGCCACCGCTGCTGCGCTTAACTTTGAAGGCTCAATGTATAAGGTCGCATTCTCAGCAGTGATCAGGACAAAGCCCAGAACAACAGGGTTACAAGGTACATCCTGACCACGTATGTTTAATAACCATGCCAGGTCATCCAACGAAGAAACAAGATGAGCATCCGCACGGGCCTTTTTCATTTCCGCCCGGACTGCCCCGATCTTTGTCACGGTAGACTGACCGGTAGTGCTCTCCGGCAACAAGTATGCCTGTGCTTTAGGCAATTCAGGCCTGTCCGTCCACAGCGCCGATAATAGATCTACATGCCCGTCGACCTGTATATCCAAAGGTTCTAACGTATTTTTAACTGATTGAGCAACCAATAAAGAAGCCAGGTTACCGTCAAAAGCAACTGTCGCACCTGAACTTAATTTTTCAGCCAGCCAGTCCGCATACTCGGCAGCACCCTGCGTTTTTAGCTTAACCAGCTCAAAGCCTGTTCCGGCCAATTGTTCTTCCGCCTGCACAAAATAACGTGAATCTGTCCAGAGGCCCGCAAAATCCTGTGTAATGGCCAGTGTTCCGGCAGAGCCTGTAAATCCGGAAGCCCATGCAATACATTTATAACGTTCCGGTAAATATTCACTGATATGAGGATCTGATGATGGAATAATATAACCATCGATTCCTTGAATCTTCATCGCCTCGCGAATGGCAGCTAATTTTTCGATATGCTTCATGTCGTCATTACAATTTTACGCAAGTTAGGATTTTTTAGAGTCGAATGCCTAACTTTAGGCCAAATAAAACAAGCCGAGTAGCCGGAGCACAATCGTCTACGTTGCATTGCTCATATCGCTAAAGTTCTTATAAAAAGATGACTGAACCGCGAGACTCGCAAAGAAATTATATGCCATGAAACAATTTTTATTATATTCCATTGCTTTCTCCGCCTATGCGTCCACTGCGGTTACCGCTCCCCTGTTTGGGCAGGATATGCACACGAAAATCCAAGATGCCTACCTCAGCTTCCAGCAACAGGAAAATCTCCGGAATGGCATCAGCTCCTTCATTGTATTTGACGGAAATAGTGGTCAGACCATCTATGCGGCCAACGAAAACATTGGTCTGGCTACGGCTTCAACCATGAAGATCATCACCGCTGCCACGGCCTTAGACTTTCTGGGCAAAAACTACCAGTTTAAGACAACGCTATATTACACAGGTGCCGTGGATGAGCATGGAACGCTCAACGGCAACATCATCATCGCAGGTACCGGTGATCCCACCTTGGGCAGCCCCCGTTACCCTGAAACCAAAGAAGAAGTCGTTCTGAACAAATGGCTGGCAGCAATACAGCAAGCGGGGATCCGTAGTATAAACGGCTGCGTCATCGCTGATGACCGCCTTTATAACGGCAACCAACTGCCCGGCGGCTGGATATGGACCGATATGGGCAATTATTATGGTGCCGGAATTTCAGCCCTCAACTGGCGGGAAAACGCTTTTGGAGTAGAATTTAGTCCCGCAGACAAAGTAGGGGCAAAAGCTGGAATCCTGCGGTACACCGCGCATATGCCTTATATAGAGATTATCAACGAGGTCACTACCGGTAAAACCGGAAGCGGCGACAACGTGTACGGTTATGCTGCCCCCTACTCTTCGAAAATATTCATGCGTGGCTCCTATGGCCAGGACCTGAAGAAAACCATTGAACTCGCTTCTCCGGATCCGGCATACGATCTTGCTTTTCAGCTGAACGAAATGCTGGCAGCACAAGGTATCATCGCTTCTGAGGCTCCTGCAACAGGACGGAAACTGGATTCTCTGGATCTTTCCCAAAAACAGACACTGGATGTACACCTCTCGCCAACATTGGATAAAATCGTCTACTGGTTTAACCAAAAAAGCATTAACCTCTATGGAGAAGCCCTGCTCAAAGCGATTGCTTATACCACGGCAGGAAAAACCGGAACGGATGATGGTGCGCATTATCTGCAGAAATATTGGAATGCCAAATTAGGTATTAAACCGGCCGAACTAAATAGCCTTGACGGCTCAGGCCTATCGCCGCAAAATCGGGTGACTACTTTAGCCATGAATAAAATCATGCAATACGCACAGAAGCAATCCTGGTACCCTGTGTTCTACGAAAGCCTTCCGACTTATAACAACATGAAAATGAAAAGCGGAACCATCGGCGGCGTGCTAGGGTATACCGGTGTGCATACCAACAAAAATGGACAATCATTCACCTATACGCTCCTGGTCAACAATTATTCAGGATCTGCATCCAATATGCGTAAACAAATGTTTAAGTTGCTGGATGTTTTGAAGTAACAAGTTATTGTCTATTTATAATAAGATATTGGCAAATATTTCCATTTATCAAAAAGAATGATAGATTTGTAGCCTTAAATTAATAAAATCGCAATGAGTAACACTAATCGTAAACAGGCAGCGTTAAATTACCACTCAATGGGTAGACCTGGAAAAATAGCTGTTGTTCCGACCAAACCGACAAATTCGCAAAGAGACTTATCATTAGCATATTCTCCTGGCGTAGCAGAGCCATGTCTGGCTATTGCTGAGAACAAAGAAGATGCTTATAAATATACTGCAAAAGGTAACCTTGTTGCTGTAATCAGCAATGGTACTGCTGTATTGGGCCTAGGTGATATCGGCGCTCAGGCCGGCAAACCGGTCATGGAAGGTAAGGGCCTATTGTTCAAGATCTTCGCAGACATTGATGTCTTTGACATCGAAGTAGACACCAAAAATGTCGACGAATTCGTCAAGATCGTTAAAGCTTTGGAGCCGACATTTGGCGGGGTAAACCTCGAAGATATCAAAGCTCCCGAGTGTTTCGAAATTGAACGTCGCCTGAAAGAAGAGATGAATATTCCAGTCATGCACGACGACCAGCACGGTACTGCCATCATCTCAGGCGCGGCATTAATCAACGCTTGTGAAATCATCGGAAAAGATATTTCCAAAGTAAAAATTGTGGTGAACGGTGCCGGCGCTGCAGCAATGTCCTGTACAGCCATGTATATTTCGGTAGGCGCAAGCAAGGAAAATATCGTCATGCTGGACAGTAAGGGAGTCATCCGGACAGATAGAGAGCATTTGGACAGCATGAAAGCGCAGTATGCGACTGACCGTGATATTCGTACCTTAGCGGATGCCGTCAAAGACGCCGATGTATTTATCGGTTTATCTGCTGCCGATGTACTATCACCGGAAATGCTCCTGAGCATGGCTCCGAACCCGATTGTTCTGGCGATGGCCAATCCTAACCCTGAAATTGCCTACGACCTGGCAATGGCTACCCGCAATGATATTATCATGGGTACCGGCCGTTCAGATTACCCTAATCAGGTGAACAATGTCCTGGGCTTCCCGTATATCTTCCGTGGCGCATTGGATGTGCGCGCAACAGCAATCAATGAGGAAATGAAAATCGCTGCTGTACGGGCAATTGCGGACCTGGCCAAACAACCTGTACCGGAGGAAGTCAATCAGGCTTACAATACCAACAATTTAAAATTCTCAGAAGAGTATATTATCCCGAAACCTACAGATCCACGCTTAATCACCGAAGTATCTATGGCTGTCGCCAAAGCAGCAATCGAGTCAGGTGTTGCGCAAACGGTCATCGAAGACTGGGATAAATACCGCGATACTTTACGTAAACGTCTGGGCAAAGATGACGCCATCATGCGCAACCTGACCATGGCGGCAAAAAGAGACCCAAAACGTGTTGTATTCGCCGAAGCCGACAATTACAAAACCCTGCGCGCAGCCCAAATCGTCAAAGAAGAAGGGATCGCAATCCCTATCCTCCTCGGCAAAAAAGAAAAAATTGAGCGCCTGATCCATGAATACGCGTTTGAATTGGATGGTGTGGACATCATTGACCCTGTTGCTGAAGTAGATGGCGAAACCGAACGCTCGAAGAAGTTTATCGAACATCTTTACACCAAAAGACAGCGTCGGGGCATCACCCGCTACGATGCACGTAAACTGATGTTTGACCGCAACTATTTCGGGGCATCGCTGGTCGAGTTTGGTGAAGCAGATACCTTGATTTCGGGTATGACCAAAAATTATGCAAACACTATCCGTCCTGCCCTGCATGTGATCGGTGCCAAACCAGGCAGCCGAGTGGCCGGCATGTATATGATGCTGACTAAAAAAGGACCTATTTTCTTTGGGGATACCACGGTAAATGAAGATCCGACCGCACAAGAACTGGCGGATATTACTTTACTTTTGGACAAGGCAGTCAAACGGATGAATATACAGCCTCGCATAGCCTTGCTTTCCTACTCTAATTTTGGTTCCAGTGAAGGAAAAACACCTACCAAGGTAAGAGAAGCGGCGCAGATCCTGCACGATAAACATCCTGAAATTATGGTTGACGGAGACTTACAGGCAAACTTTGCGCTCAACAGCGAGATGCTAACGGCCAACTTCCCTTTCAGCTGCCTGAATGGGCAATCGGCAAACACACTTGTATTTCCGAACCTTGAATCCGGCAACATTGCTTATAAGCTACTGCAGGAAGTGGGCGAAGCGGAAGCTGTGGGACCTATTCTCCTCGGCATGAATAAGCCTATCCACGTCCTGCAGCTGGACAGCTCAGTACGTGAAATCGTCAACATGGTTACCATCGCAGTCGTTGACGTACAGGCACATCTCAAAAATTTATAGAATAGCCTAAAATCTTCCTATATTCGTACTATGTACGAATATTTCAACGGAAAATTAGCATACAAAGCCCCCACTCATGTCATCATTGATGTGAGTGGGATTGGCTATTATGTCCACATCTCCCTTTATACTTTCTCTCAGATCAAGGATCAGGAAAATTGCAAATTATTTATATCCCTGCAGGTCAGAGAAGATTCACATACGCTATATGGATTCGCTACAGAAGGCGAAAAGAAACTGTTTGAAAATCTGATCTCCGTTTCTGGTATTGGTCCCAACACCGGCCGGATGATCCTGTCCTCTAATACCCCGGACGAAATACAGTCGGCTATCGTAAATGGTCAGGTCGCCTTGATCCAAAAGATCAAAGGAATAGGACCGAAAACGGCTCAGCGCCTCATTCTGGAACTTCAGGACAAACTGAAAAAACAGGGTGTCGAAGCATTATCCATGCCTGTACGTTCTCAATCCATACCAGATGAAGCCCTGTCTGCACTGGTGATGCTCGGATTCAATAAACCTGCGGCCGAAAAGGTACTCAGTGCAATATTGAAAACTGAGGGAGAACTCACGGTAGAAGATATGATCAAGCTGGCGCTCAAAAGACTATAAAAATCTTGATTTCAAAGGATGCTGCCACGATCATCCTATTAATGCCGCACCACTACGGCTGCGAAGGAGCCAAAGTGCAAGCCGATGATGAGGCAATGAAATTTATTAAGGATATCAATTGCCGTCTTTTATTTGCTAAATCGTATTTATTCATTATTTTAGGGCTTCTTATTTTCAGTTATAATCTCACACATGAAAAAACTATTTTCCCTCGCGCTCGCTGTAGGTATTGGTGCAGCTGCATTTGCGCAGGACAAAAAGGACATCAGCCTAAACATCGTGCCTTTACCACAACAGGTACAGATCAAAAACGGATCGTTCAGAATCGATGCAAACACGAAAATTGCATTTGACGGTGAAGAGGACAAAAAAGTAGCCACCTTATTTCAGGAATTTTTAAAAAGTAACTATAACCTTAGCTTACCATTAGTAAAATCTCCAGGCAACAATAGTATCTATTTTTCCTCGAAAAATACGAACCTGACAAATACCGAAGCCTATGCCCTTAACATCGGTGCTGACCGTATTATCGTCAGCGGTAAAAATGCCGGGCTGTTTTATGGCATGCAGTCGTTGATCCAGTTACTTCCTGTAGATAAACATGTAAACCTCGACATCCCGCAGGCCAGCATTCAGGATGAACCACGCTTTGCATACCGTGGACTTCATCTCGACGTCGGCCGACATTTCTTTCCCGTAGCATTTATCAAAAAGTACATTGACATCCTGGCTTCTTACAAACTGAATACGTTTCATTGGCACCTGACGGATGACCAGGGCTGGCGCATTGAGATCAAATCGCACCCAAAACTGACGCAGATTGGAGGATACCGCAAACAAACGCTTCTGGGTAACTATAAGACGGACGGTGATTACGATAATACACCTTATGGGGGCTTCTATACCCAGGAGCAGATCAAAGAAGTGGTCGCTTATGCCAAATCCAGATATGTGACGGTCATTCCAGAAATCGAAATGCCCGGCCATGCACTTGCAGCACTATCTGCCTATCCTGAATTAGGCTGCGGCGACAAGCCCGGCCCTTTCACAGCTGCGCAGACCTGGGGTGTATTTGATGATGTGTTCTGTGCCGGAAAAGAAGAAACCTTCAAACTTTTGGAAGATGTCATCGATGAGGTCATACCGTTATTCCCCAGTGAATACATTCACATCGGTGGCGACGAATGCCCAAAAACACGATGGAAGACTTGTCCGCATTGTCAAAAAAGAATTAAAGACAACAACCTTAAAGATGAACATGAGCTACAGAGCTATTTCATCCAGCGTATGGAAAAATACATCAATGGCAAAGGCAAACGTATTATCGGCTGGGACGAAATTCTCGAAGGTGGCCTGGCTCCGAATGCCACTGTGATGAGCTGGCGTGGAGATCAGGGCGCCATCGAAGCTGCAAACCAAGGCCATGACGTCATTATCACTGCAAACAGCTATGGTCTTTATTTTGATCATAAACAGGGTCCGGATCAAAACCGTGAGCCGCTGAGCATTGGCGGACTGTCGACCTTACAGAAAGTCTACGCATCGGATCCCATGCCGGGTAAAATATCCGAAAGCAACAAAAAGCACGTTTTAGGTGTACAAGCCAATGTGTGGACAGAATATATAGGCTCGTCCAATAAAGTAGAATTTACAATCCTGCCGCGTGTACTGGCGCTGTCGGAAATCGCCTGGACACAACCAGAAAAGAAAAACTGGAAGAATTTCTCCGAACAGCGGGCGGCACGCCAGCTGGCGAAACTCGATCAGACCTGTACGTTCTACCGCGTACCTGAAGTCTACGGTATATCCGATACCACAATTTACGCTTCTGAATATACGGTCAGTGGACTAAAACCGTCAGTGGAGGGCGCCAAAATCTACTACACATTGGACAACTATGATCCGTCGGAATTGGATATGGAATATACTGGTCCAGTGAAAATAACGGTTCCCAACAGCAAGGAGCGTATATTCAAGGCAGTGGTGGTTACCCCTTCCGGAAAACGGAGCAACTATATTCGGGTCAACATCGTCAACACAAAGAAATAATCACCTATAACTGATACAAAAGCGCTAATATTCTGTTAACTTTGACAGCTATTAGCGCTTTTTTATAGCACAGTTCTCAATTTAAACGATTTTTATGGCTGAAGACCTACGTATTGCTCAAGGCAGTAAGGAAGAACAATATCAAAATTTAATCCCACAGATCGGAGGATTAGTATTAGGAGAAAATAACCTGATTGCCAATCTTGCGAATATCGCTGCCGCTTTAAAGGAACAGTTTCATTTCTTCTGGGTGGGCTTTTATCTTGTGGATGCAGAGGAGCTGGTACTCGGTCCTTTCCAGGGGCCTGTCGCCTGTACCCGCATAAAAAAGGGAAAAGGTGTCTGTGGCAGTGCCTGGGCACAGGAGAAATCGCTGATCGTACCTGATGTGGACCAATTCCCGGGACATATCGCCTGCAGTTCCTTATCGCGGTCTGAGATTGTGATGCCTGTATATCAACAAGGAAAAATTATAGGCGTGCTGGATGTGGACAGTAGCGAACTGAACAGTTTCGATGAAATTGACGAAAAGTACCTGACACAAATACTGCAGCTGCTGGAGCCTTAGTCCGCATTAATTTCCCAGATTTTCACGAGTTTGTCATCGCCAGCACTAAAAAAATAATGGCCATCGTCCGACCAAGCACCTGCATTGACCGACAGATGATGGCCATCCTGCATCTTATCCCTGCTCATATTTCTCAATAGCGCAAAATCGGTAGCAGACCAAAATTTAACTGATTTATCACGGCTTACTGTAGCAAAAAATGGTTGATAAGGATGCGGATATATACCATATACCGTAAACAGATGGGGTACAAAAGAAAAATTATTGTGTAACTGTGCTATATCCGAAATGACCAGCTGTGCATCACGTCCACCGCTCAGCAGTTTATCCTGCAGAAAGGCCAAAGAGGTCGCGGGCATGCGATGTAATTGTACGCGATCCAGCAACTGAAAATCCTGTGCATCCAACAGGTAAACCCAACCGTCTTTATCTCCCAATGCCACTTTATTTTCATCCGCATCTACAGCGATGCTTCGTATCGTGGTCTGAGAAAGCTCACAGTCATAAATCGGCGTATAGGTATGCAGGTCAATCACATAAAGCCGGCCCTCTTCGCCCACTGCCAAAAGCTCATTTTTATGCCGGATAACAGTGATCGCGAAAATCGCCTTTTTGCCAAGCTGTAAACTCGCGACAAGCTTCTGCTCCTGCACATCGACAAAAAGCAGCTTTCCCTCCCGTAAGCCGATGGCTAGAATGGATGTGTCCGGAATTAACTTCAGCGCATAAACGGACGAACTGACTGCACAAAGAATACGTTTAAAACTATTTTTGTCGACATCCCATTCCACGACTCCTTTATCATTTCCTGCTGTAAAGAATGTATTCGGGTAATATCCTTTTTCGACTGAAAAAATTGGATTCTGGTGTCCCGGTAATGTCGCTCTTAATTTAATATCCATAATAATAATCCACAAACCTGCATACTGCTGCTGCATGACTGTTTTGCATCTGTTTCTCCCGCCACAAGAGTGTATAATTAGAACTGCCTCCAAGGCAAATAAAGCGTTGCGCAGCAAATAAGAAGTGCAGTATAACTACAAATATACTGCACTTCTCAGATTATTTTGTCATATCAACTTAAAGCCTTACGCCTGTTATTTTTTATCCAATGTGGAAGAGACTGCGGCGTATAGCACTTTCTTGCCGGTAAGAGTGCGTTATTGGTGTCTGCTTTCAAGATTTTTCGCTATTGTCTCCAGCGAAAATCCTTTCTCACGCAACAATACGATCAGGTGGAATAATAGGTCTGAAGTTTCATTGATAAAATCCTTATCCGTTTCCGTTAGGGCGGCAATAACTGTCTCGACTGCTTCTTCCCCCACTTTTTGCGCAATCTTGTTGATCCCGCGTGTACGCAGACGGTTGACGTACGATTCGTCCGACGGGTGTTCGAATCGCTGGTTTACGATGCGCTCAAGTTCCAACAAAAAATTCTGATTAAATTCGGTACCGAAACAGCTACGGCTTCCTGTGTGACAAGTCGGCCCCATGGGTTCGGCTTTGATCAGCACCGTATCCTGATCGCAATCCACATGAATACTCTTCACATTTAAAAAGTTTCCGCTCTCTTCGCCTTTTGTCCAGAGACGATTCTTGCTTCGGGAGAAAAAGGTCACTCGCTTTTCTGCCTGTGTCTTTTGCCATGCCTCCTCATTCATATAGCCGAGCATCAGTACTTCTAAGGTCTGGGCGTCCTGCACAATCACCGGAACAAGTCCGTCACCTTTTGCAAAATCTAACATGTTATGCGTAATTTTTATTTTTTACCTAATATTTCCCTTATCTCACGACAATACCGTTATTGCGTAAAGTCTGCTTGAGATCTGGAATTAATATTTCCCCATAGTGGAATACCGAAGCCGCTAAAGCTGCATCCACTTTGGCCTGTTGAAATACATCAACAAAATGCTGTTGTGCTCCGGCGCCGCCGGAGGCAATCAGTGGGATATGGATCTGATCATTGACTGTCCGTAAAAACTGGTTATCAAAACCAGTTTTTGTTCCATCGTGATCCATTGAGGTGAGTAGTATCTCTCCTGCGCCACGCTCCTGTGCTTCCCGAATCCAGTCCACCGTATTTAGGTCCGTTTTGATACGTCCACCACTTAGATGAACAAAATCTTGCCCTTCAATAGAGCGTGTATCTACAGCAACCACAACAAACTGGGCACCAAACGCATTTGCCATCTGATTGATCAATCCGGGGTTGCGTACCGCAGCCGAATTAATAGAAATTTTATCTGCCCCCGCATTCAATAAGATGTCCGCGTCTTTGATTTCATTGATGCCACCCCCGATGGTAAATGGAATATTTACTTGACGTGCCACGGCCTTCACCAGATCAATCGTGGTCTTGCGTCCCTCATGCGTGGCTGTAATATCCAAAAACACCAGTTCGTCGGCTCCCTGCTGTGAATACGCATAGGCGAGCTCCACCGGATCCCCAGCATCGCGCAGGTCCACAAAGTTGACTCCTTTGACCGTACGTCCATCTTTCACATCCAGACAAGGAATTATCCGTTTTGCAAGCATGTTAAAATCTGATTAACGATTTAAGGTTCCAGTCCTTGACCTCATCTATGGAAATCCTATTTTCATAAATGGCTTTTCCAACCACAACAGACTCAATGCCCCCCAGTTCCTGAAGTTTTTTAATATCATCCATGGAACTGATACCGCCTGAAGCAATTAACTTAATGATAGGTGAATGATTCAGTAGCTTTTGGTACAATTCTACCCCCGCACCACCTAACTTTCCATCTTTACTGATGTCTGTACACAAGAATCTGAAAAAGCCCAGCGCCAGACATTTGTCAATATATTCGATCAATTTTATCGGTGAGCTTTCGAGCCATCCCGAATATTTGATGACCTCATCGAGTACGTCGATAGCGATCACAATATGGTCAGCATATTTCACTTTTCCCTCATTCAGTGTGGCGAGCTCCTCCAAAAAGGTAGGGTTCGTAATGGCCTGTGTACCGACAATAACACGGTAGATACCTGCATCGACTAGTTCTTTTACTTTGTCGATACTCCTGACACCGCCTCCGTATTGGATTTTCATATCAGTCTTTTGAATAATATCAAACAGGTAGCCTTGATTGCTAAAGTCGCCTTTCGCACCATTCAAATCTATGATATGCACCAATTCGGTACCATTAGCGTGATAGTTTTCTATCTGAGCCTCTAGACTGATATCGTAAGTCGTAACCTCATTATAGTTACCCTCTCTTAAACGGACCACTTTTTTGTCCAAAACGTCAATTGCTGGAATGATATACATAATCGAATATTTTTAGTCAATTTGAATAGTTGAAAAATTGAGCAGCAACTGCTCGCCCGCTTTACCCGACTTTTCCGGGTGAAACTGTACCCCAAAGAAATTATCTTTAGCGATCGCTGCCGAAAACGGCACCCCGTAATCACATTGAGCAGCGGTATATCCCGCATCGAATTCTATATAATACGAATGCACAAAATAAAAATAAGTCTGATCTTCAATATTCGCAAATAAAGGATTATCTGCGGATATCGAAACACTATTCCAGCCCATATGGGGAACCTTGCCCGCGAGGCTGGAATTGAAATGTAACGTTTTCAGCGGAAATAGTTGCATCATCTCCGCATTGCCCTCCTCTGAAAATGCTGTTAGCAACTGCATGCCAACACAGATTCCAAGCACAGGCTTACGTAATTTTTTTATAGAAGGCACAAGCCCTGATTCCTGCAGTTTCTGCATTGCAGCCCCGGCATGACCTACGCCAGGAATAATAATGCGATCATACAGATCGATTTCCTCCGCTTTGTTGATCATGCCGTAAGCAAGCCCTACACGATCTAACGCAGCCGTCAAAGAAAAAATATTCCCAGCACCGTAATTTATAATTCCTATCATCTTTTAGTACCGCTAATATAGCTTCCTACATTTAACCTTTATCACCAGGACGACCCAAAGTCTCCCACCATTTTTACGTTATAACTTTCTAACAAGAGTATCTGCATAAATGTTTAGTGGGAGCACAAGAGATTTACCCTCCTACTAGTCACCGCCGTAACGCCGATAACATTATTCCTTAATTAGAGAACTCCTTTTGTGCTCGGCAATTGCATATGATCTGCGTCCCGCCGCACAGCTTTTTTTATGGATTTGGCAAAAGCTTTAAAAATCGCCTCTATTTTATGGTGTTCATTTTCACCTTCTGCCTTGATGTTGAGGTTTGAGCGCGACGCGTCGGAAAACGACTTAAAAAAATGGAAAAACATTTCTGTAGGCATATCTCCGATCTTTTCACGTTTGAACGCAGCATCCCAGACAATCCAGTTACGTCCACCAAAATCGAGCGCCACTTGCGCCAGACAATCGTCCATGGGCAACGTATAGGCATAGCGTTCAATACCACGTTTGTCTCCCAATACCTTTAAAAACACCTCTCCGAGGGCAATTCCCGTATCTTCGATGGTGTGATGCTCATCGATGTGAAGATCGCCTTTGGCTTTTATGGTCAGATCAAGAGCGCCATGTCTCGCCAGCTGGTCCAGCATATGGTCAAAAAACGGCAGGCCAGTATCGATATCCGATCTGCCCGAGCCATCCAAATTTAACTGAATAAAAATATCCGTCTCATTTGTCTTCCGATGATGCTCTCCTGTGCGTGTACCGAGTTTGAGGAATTCGTAAACAGCCTTCCAGTCAGTCGTCTCCAAGGCGACCACAGCAGGATCAATAGCTACGTTCTCCAACGCCCCCAACTGATCGTTGGCACGTAACCAGATGGCTTTAGCACCAAGATTCTGCGCTAACTTCACATCATTTACCCGGTCTCCAATGACAAATGACTGGCTTAAATCATATGCTGAACGGTCAAAATACTCACCAAGCATGCCAATCCCCGGCTTACGCGTCTCCGCATTCTCATGCGGAAAAGTCTTGTCTATATGTTCCTTCGCAAATGCTACACCTTCTCCCGCAAACGTATCAATCACAAAACGATGCACAGGCCAGAAGTTTTCCTCCGGATGGGAAGGAGTACCTAAACCATCTTGGTTGGACACCAAGATCAATTCAAAATCTAGTTCCTTTGCAATGCGTGGCAGATACTGTAAAGCACCCGGATAAAACTTCAATTTGGAAAAGGAGTCGATCTGCTCATCCTCTGGCTCCAGAATTAATGTCCCGTCACGGTCGATAAACAGTACACGTTTTAAGTTATCAGGCATAGTATTATTTATTGATTTGATTAAGTTTTTCCAACAATATTTGATTTTCGGTGGGCGTGCCCACGGTAATCCGCAAACAACCTTCACAGAGTTCGACTTTGGAACGGTCCCGCACAATGATACCGTGCTGAACCAGGTAGTCGTAGACTGCCCGCGGTTCACTCATTTTGACGAGAATAAAATTGGCATCTGATGGGGTGATATGATGTACATAGTCCAGTTCAAGCATTTCGCGCACCAATTTTTCGCGCTCAGCGACAGTCTCTTTAATCCAGTCGTTGACCTGCTCTACGTTATCCAAGGCTTCCAGTACAATATCCTGTGTCGCCTGATTGATATTATATGGCGGTTTAATTTTATTGTAAACAGCTATAATCTCTTTACTGGCAAACGCCATCCCTAGGCGCAATGCCGCCAGCCCCCATGCTTTGGATAAGGTCTGTAATACCACCAGATTGGGATATTCTGCTAGCTCTTGGGTGAACGACCGCACCGCCGAAAAATTTATATAAGCTTCATCGACGACCACAATTCCGTGAAAATTATTCAAAAGCGTTTCAATATCCTGACGGCGAATGGAATTCCCAGTAGGATTATTTGGCGAACAGATAAAGATCAGTTTGGTATGTGCATCGATTGCGGCAGCGATACCATCAAGATCCAGTTGATAATCTGCTGTTAAATTTACTTTCTTGAAGGCTACATCATTGATATTCGCGGACACTTCATACATTCCATAGGTCGGTGGCACTAAGATCACATTGTCCAACCCCGGTGTACAAAATGCACGGTATAAAATATCTATTGCCTCATCACTACCGTTGCCCAGGAAAATATTTTCGGCCGGAACACCTTTTATTTTGGAGAGTTTGGCTTTAACTTGATGCTGGAGGGGGTCGGGATAGCGGTTGTAATCATGGTTTAGCGGGGATCCAAAAGGGTTTTCATTGGCGTCGATCAATATGGACGCTTCTCCTTTAAATTCATCTCTCGCGGACGAATAAGGTACGAGCTTCTTAATGTTTTCCCGTAATAGGTTGTTTAAGTTGAATGGATTATCCATTATAAAAAAATTAGAGCCGTAAACTTAGATAAATTGTTTATTAAATCCAATACAATAAACATTTTATTCGTAGTGGCTTATTTCCGGCTGGATCGCTGTAATGTTCGCCAGGAGAGCACGCCAGCGTTAGCAGAGTACATGAGGCAGAAGCTAGACAGTAAACCACCTACCTTCGACCGACAGTTCGGCACGCGGAAATACCGAACGCGCTTCTTCCAATAGTGGATTTAAATCGCGATAGCGGGCAGAATAATGGCCCAGTAGTAGTTTTTTTGCCTGTGTTTCGAGCGCAATCTCTCCGGCCTCAAGCGCTGTGGTGTGGAACGTCTCCTTCGCCCGGTCCGCCATATCATGCAAAAATGTTGACTCGTGGTAGATTAAGTCAGCTCCTTGGATATAAGGAAGATACTCCGGTGTACGTACAGTATCCGAACAATAAACATAGCTCCGGGATTTCGGCGCCGGCAGGCTCAACTCATCCGCTTTATAGACCTTACCGTTTTCGTCCACATAATCCATCCCTTTTTTTATTGCAGGATAATAAACTGTTGGAATCTGCAGGGCTTGCACCACATCGCCCAGCAAAGTGCGGGCACGCGGTCCCTCATCAAATCGAAATCCTGTACAGGCAATGCGATGTTTTAATGGAAAGGTGCTTACTCTGAGCGTTCTGTTTTCGAAAATTACGCCCGGTGTATCCGGTGAAATCGCATGAAAAACCAAATTATAGCGCAATACCGTTTCCGAATGCAGGAACTGGATATCCAAGATTTCCTTCAAAGCTGCCGGTCCATATAAATGGAGATCACTCTTGCGTCCGACGAGGTGCATCGATGAAAGCAGCCCCACCAGGCCCAGATAATGATCCCCATGTAAATGACTGATAAAAATATGTCCTATTCGATTGCTTTTAATACCGTACCTGCTGAGTTGCATCTGGGTTCCTTCTCCGCAGTCAATTAAAAACAACTGTTCATTAAAGTTCAGCACCTGGCTAGTTGGATGGCGATCAAACATGGGTGTCGCCGAACTATTTCCTAAAATCAGAACTTCAAACTTCATATTAATCCTCGATTGCCCCCCGATATTCGGATTCCAGTTCGTGCGCAAAGATCAGATCTTCAGCAACCTTGAGCGAAGCTGCGATCTTAAGCGACTTGTCGAGATGGGACACACGGACCATATCCATCAGCGCGGGGCAGAGATTAACCAAAATAAATATACCACCAACCGACTGACATAAACGATGTGCCAATATCCCCAAACGGATACCTACTTCATCTGTCTTTTGGACATGGATCATGTCCAACACAATATTGCGCTGCCCTATCGTATTGCGCAACAAAAACTCTCCTTTAAGCTTCGCGGCGTTCTCCGCGTCTATCACTTCCACATGAGGCTCTATGACAATATAGCGATCGTGTTTATCAATAGTATACTTCATAAGTCTGTCTCCTTTGTTTGAGGATACAATGTACTAATAATTTAGCTCTTTTAAAGCCTTTGTCACATTTCTTTCTACACGTTCAAGCACATCCTCCTGATCCGGATAAACAAATTTTTCACCGACAATATGCTCATAGAGCTCGATATAACGTTCAGAGATGGACGCAACAATTTCGTCTGTCATCTCAGGTATCACCTGCCCGTCTTTACCCTGAAACCCATTTTCAATCAACCATTTACGAACAAATTCTTTGGACAGCTGCTTCTGTGGCTCCCCTTTCTCCTGACGTTCCTGATAGCCCTCAGCATAAAAATACCGGGATGAATCGGGGGTATGGATCTCGTCGATCAGTACGATCTGACCGTCTTTTTTTCCAAACTCATATTTTGTATCTACCAGTATTAATCCCCTTTGCGCAGCGATTTCGGTACCCCGCTGAAACAAAGCTTTGGTATATTTTTCCAATTGTATATAGTCCTCCTCACTGACAATTCCTTTTTTGAGGATGTCTTCCCGCGAGATATCTTCGTCATGCCCTACTGCAGCCTTTGTCGTTGGTGTGATGATCGGCGCAGGTAATTTATCATTCTCTTTTAGTCCTTCGGGAAGGGCTTCACCGCAGACTTCGCGTTTGCCGGCAGCATATTCGCGCCATGCATGCCCCGAGAGATAACCACGGATCACCATCTCTACTTTAAACGGCTCGCACATCTGACCGATGGTCACACTTGGGTCTGGCACCGACACCACCCAATTGGGAATAATATCGGCCGTAGCCTTTAAAAATTTGGCAGCAATCTGATTCAGCACCTGCCCCTTATAGGGGATCGGACGCGGCAGTACCACGTCAAACGCAGATATACGGTCCGAAGCGACCATCGCCAGATACGTATCGGCAATCGTATACACGTCCCGTACTTTCCCTCTATAAAATGCGGTTTGATTGTCGAAATTGAAATTTGTTTCTTTTATAGCGTTCATGTTCAAAGTAAATTCAAAAAATAATTAAATGATGCATCGGCGGTTAAATATCGCCGTAGGCTTCCAGTATCCGGCGTACTAATTTATGCCGCACCACATCGCCTCCACTGAGATGAATAATGTCTATTCCTTCAATATTGTCCAACAAGCGTATGGCCGTTGACAAACCAGATTGATTTTTTTTAGGTAAATCGACTTGTGTCATGTCCCCCGTGACAATAAATTTTGCTGTCGGCCCCATACGTGTCAAAAACATCTTGAGCTGCATATCTGTGGCATTTTGAGCTTCATCCAAAATGACAAAGCAATTGTCCAGTGTACGACCGCGCATAAATGCCAAAGGCGCGACTTCTATCGTACGGTTTTCCAGATAGCCTTTTAATTTCTCGGCAGGAATCATATCGTCGAGTGCATCGTAAAGCGGACGTAAGTACGGGTCGACTTTCTCTTTGAGGTCACCGGGCAGGAATCCTAAGTTCTCTCCCGCTTCCACAGCAGGCCTGGTCAGAATTATCCGCTTAATTTCTTTGTTCCGTAATGCTCTGACAGCCAAAGCTACCGCTGTATAGGTTTTTCCTGTACCTGCCGGACCGATCGCAAATAAGATATCATTTTTGGAAATACTGTCCACCATTTTACGCTGATTAGGTGTCCGCGCACGTACGATCAGGCCGTTTGGACCGTAGACAATGGGCTCCGAACCAAACGCAGCATGCTGTGCTGAGAGCTCCTTCTCCTGCTGCGCCGCGGAACCGGCACTCGCGCCAAGGAGATTTTCAAAATCCAGCAGCGTGATGTTGTTATATTTTTCCAGGTGAGCCATGACTGCCTTAAATGACTGCTCGAACAGCTCCAGCTCCTTCGCATCGCCCAACACCTTCATTTCGTTTCCTCGAGCAACAATTCTCAGTTTTGGGAACTGCTTCTTTAAATAATCAAAGTGCTCATTGTCTGCCCCCCATAGTATGGGTAAATTCAGACCATCTAATGCAATTAGTAATTCGTTCAAATTTTATCTATTTAGAATTCTTTAGATTGTAGCGATCACACAAAAGCTCCTCTGCATAATACTATTCAAAATTAACGTATTCTATTGAGAAAACATGCCACCGCCGAGAGATTTTTACAAAAAGAAAAACAAACTTTCTTTTTGCATTTGTCCGCGAATCGCCTCTATTTTAAAGCACTTATAAGAGTCCACAAAAGATTTCTTTACATCATAGATATGCGCTATGTTTGTGGATATCAACCGAAAAAAAATATATTCAAAATAAGTTCTTCGATTAGCTTTACAAATCAGCTGATAAATAGTAATTTTGCTCTCTATTTGATTAGATTTTGAGCGAAAAAATAGGCGAAAGGGAATGGCAGTAATTACGTTAACAACAGATCTCGGACATAAGGATTTTTACCAGGCGGCGTTAAAAGGGAGTCTTTTATCGCAGTTGTCTGACGTTAATATTGTTGACATCACACATGAAATCCCCGCATTCAACATTCCCCGGGCAGCTTTTGTCCTCGGCAATGCTTATCATTATTTCCCCAAGGGCACCGTACATATTATTGGCATCAACACTTTATTCCATGAAGAATCCAAATATATCGGCATGAAATACAATGATCATTATTTCGTCGGTGCAGACAATGGTATCTTCAGCTTGTTGTTAAACGGAAATGATCCGCAGGAATTATACGAGCTTAACTTGATGCAGGATCTGAGATACCTACATTTTCCCCTGGCCGACATCCTTTCCAAGTCGGCTTGCCATATTGCAAAAGGAGGAAAATTGAAAGATGTGGGCACCCCCATCCATCAACTGATTGAAAAAGTAACTTTGCAGCCCATCTTCGACAAGGACATGATCAGAGGCAATGTCATCTACGTCGATTCGTTTGGCAATGCCATTACCAATATTTCCAAAGACCTCTTCAATAAAGTACAAAAAGGCCGTAACTTCGTCTTGTACTTTAAACGAAATGAAACAATCACCAATCTGTCCTGGCATTATAATGAAGTCGGGGAAGGTGAAAAATTGTGTTTGTTTGGGATAAGCAACTACCTGGAAATTGCCATCAATAAGGGAAACGCAAGCCAGCTTTTAGGCCTCCACGACGATGACTCCAACGTCATCCGCATAGAATTTAAAGATTAATTCCCAACTTTTACCAAGGTCAGCTGTTTATGTTTCAGACAGACATCCGAAATGGCGAAAGGACACCGTAATCCAACACTTGGGCTACTCGCGTAATATTAATTTAAATTGATCGTTGAAGTCATGATGAAATTCTCAAAAATCCTTCTTGTATTGGCATACGTATGCTGCTGTCTTATGCCCGTCGCTGCACAGGAAAATGCAGATTCCAGTGCTTTTGAGGTGCAGCGCAAGCGCGTCAACGACCTGCTTGATGCCCGCCAGCAAAAATTTGGCGCCTATGACAGCAGCCTTACCCAGAAATCGGGGCTGTTTGGCTTATTCAAGTCCAAAGGAGATATGCAGAAGAGCATTGATATCCTCAAAGATATTGTCATCACGGATAACAACATCTTTTTGGAAACGCAGAAGCTACTTAAAATCAAAGACTTTGAAAAAGACAAATATCAGCAACTGGCCACAGATTACGATAAACAGGTCTCAGCTTACATTGGTACCATAAACAAGCTCCAGCGGGAGAATGACAAGCTGCGCCAGCAAGCAGACCAGACCGAAGGGTCCCCGTTGGGTCTTATCTGGGGATATGTATCCCTTGCCGCAATCCTTATTTTAGGCTTTTTGCTGTACCGCAGTAATAAACGGAAGCTGATGTCAAAAGATAATGGCGTGTCCGGAGTCTCCTAGCGTCGCCTTTCGCCTTTAATGCGTATCCTCGGCCCTACTTTCTGTCAAAAATGGAATGGGGTAAAAAATTGACCGAAGTATGATAGCAAAATATTTTTAATCTCGCTACATTTGTCCTCGCAACAAAATTTGAAGTAGCGGATATGGCAAGAGGATTCAATAGCGGCAACAAACAAGAAGAAGATCTACCAAAACCAAAGTTAAATAAAGAACTCCTTTTACGGGCATCGAAAATATTGACCTATCTCAGGCCTTATAGGGTTAAATTTGGTGTAGGTATGTTTTTTTTGGTATTGTCCAGCCTGTCCATGCTGGCGTTTCCGGCCCTGCTTGGCGCCATGATAGATGCTGCCCAGGGCAAACAAACTTATCCCTGGCTTCAGGCAGAAGTCTATTACATCGGGGGAATTGCCTTTGTTATCCTTTCTTTCACTTCTATTGTATCTTTTTTTCGAATCCGTATTTTCGTGGAGATTGCTGAGCGTGCGCTGGCACAGGTCCGGAAAGACACTTATCATAAGCTGATTTCCTTACCTATCGAATTTTTTGCCAACCGCCGTGTTGGCGAATTAAACAGCAGGCTTTCTGCGGATTTGTCCCAAATTCAGGATACCCTCACAACTACGCTGGCCGAAATCTTACGCCAATTGATCAGTCTTTGCTTCGGGGTATTTCTGCTGGTATGGGTCTCCCCCAAACTGGCATTAATGAATCTTTGCATCCTTCCGGTCATTGTCGTTGCTGCCATTGTCTTTGGTAAATTTATTCGTGAGCTGTCGCGGCAGGCTCAGGATAAAATGGCTGAATCCAACAGCATTGTCCAGGAAACGCTGCTTGGCATCAGTAATGTCAAAGCTTTTGTCAATGAATACTTTGAGTTCAGCCGGTATAGCAACCAAATGGACTCCGTCGTCAAGCTCGCCGTTCGTGGTGCGACATTCCGTGGTGCATTTGCATCATTTATTATCTTCTGCATTTTTGGAGCCGTGATTGCCGTCATCTGGTATGGTGCAGCGCTGGTATCCATTCATGAGATGTCTGTGGGAGATCTGACCACTTATATCCTGTATTCTATGTTTGTGGCAGGATCCATGGGCACTTTTCCTGAACTCTACGCCAATATCCAACGCTCACTGGGTGCCAGCGAACGGATTCTGGAAATTCTCGACGAGCCTCAGGAAAAGATCAAAGTCGAACCTACTTGCAAAGATATCGGCAACAAAATGAGCGGGAGCCTCAGTTTTAACCATGTAGCATTTGCTTATCCAAGCCGGCCCGATGTGCAGATCTTAAAGGATATCAACTTCACTGCCCATGCAGGTGATAAGGTAGCCATTGTCGGCCCCAGTGGAACCGGCAAATCAACGATAGCCTCTTTAATCCTCCAATTTTACAAGGCCAATAGCGGTGAAATCCGATACGATGGCAAGCCGGCTTCGGATTTCGAACTCTGCGATATACGGAACCAGGTTGCTATTGTACCGCAGGACGTACTGCTGTTTGGCGGAACGATTCGTGAGAACATTGCTTACGGCAAGCTGGACGCCACTGATGACGAAATCATGGCCGCAGCCAAACGGGCCAATGCCCATCAGTTTATCCTGAACTTTCCCGAAGGATACGATACCATCGTCGGTGAACGGGGCGTAAAATTGTCGGGCGGCCAACGTCAGCGCATCGCTATAGCCCGAGCATTGCTCAAAGACCCCGCCATCCTTATTCTGGATGAAGCAACCTCTTCCCTGGACTCCGAATCAGAAAGACAGGTGCAGGACGCACTCGAAGAATTGATGCGAGGCCGTACATCGATCATCATTGCACATAGGCTATCTACGATCGTCGATGCAGATAGAATTATTGTTATCGAAAATGGCATCGTATCCGAAAGCGGCACTCATTTCGAACTTTTACAGAAAGCAAATGGTCTGTATCAGCACCTCTACACCCTGCAGTCCAAACAGCAAAAAGTAGATATGTAAAATTTTGTTAATTATCCATTCTTTTTAAACAAATTCTCCTAGTGATTGTTCATTTGGTATCATACTTGATTATCATTTGAATACATAACAAAATAGAAGAATTATGAAAAATAGCAAAAATGGATTAGTGGCATTTGCTTTGGTAGGATTGGCTGCGGGAGCTGCTGCATGGTATCTTTTAGGAACCGATGACGGAAAAAAACAGTTAGATCGTGCAAATGATGGCATCAAAAGCTTAACTAAGTCATTGAAGGAACTTTCTAAAAAAGAAGCTAAGAAAGCACAAAAATTGGCCAACAGAGCTTCCGCCGAATTGGATAGCCTCAAAAATAAAGCACAGGCCGCGTTCAGTAAAGCTTCTGAAGATGCAGATGCGCTGAAAAACAAAGCAAAAGAGGCCGGCAGAGAGGCGTTGGATCATGCCAATAATGCCGCGCAGAATTTGGCCAGCAAGATCGACAATACAACCGATGCAGCTAAATCAAAAATTTCTAATGCATAAGTAAAAAAGTATTTTTTTAAGAACTGACGGGTTTATGCTTCTTTAATGGTCAGAATACATTCGTATCTTTGTCCCATATGACTTTACTGCAACAGGTAAAAACCCTAATTCTTAAGGATATTATTCTGGAATGGCGATCAAAGTATGCCATTAACGGAATCCTGCTATATGTCGTATCTACTGTATTTGTTTGTTATCAGGCATTCAAATCGGTAGATTCGACCGTTTGGAACGCTCTCTTCTGGATTATCATGCTGTTTGCATCCATCAATGCCATCAACAAAAGTTTCGTTCAGGAAAACCCCAGCCGGCAACTTTACTATTACTCCCTCGTTGATCCCAAAGCGATCATTCTTGCCAAAGTCATTTATAATATGTTACTGATGGTCCTGCTGGCCTCGATCGCCTTTGCAGTCTATTCGGTTATTTTTAAAAATCCGCTCGGGGATCCCCTGCTCTATTTTACAGCTGTCATACTCGGTAGCATCAGTTTCGCCAGCGTATTTACCATGATCTCCGGCATAAGTTCCAAAGCTGGGAATAACAGTACCTTGATGGCCATTTTAAGTTTCCCGGCAATCATCCCTCTACTGATTGTATTGATCAAGCTTTCACGTCATGCAATGGAAGGTTTGGAAAGGGCTTCCAGCGCAAAAGAAATAATCGTATTACTCGCAATTAATGTAATCACCGTCACTATTTCTTTATTGTTATTTCCGTACCTTTGGCGAGATTAGGTTGTAGAATCGAAAACATATTAAATTCAAGTTACCATGAGAAAAAAATGGTGGAAAATACTAGCTGTTCTGATCATCAGTGCAGTCATTATTAATGGTCTTTTAGGCCCCGTCCCCCGTCTATTTATCCTTCACGAAAGTATACGCAATGTGTATTTTCATGTTCCGATGTGGTCTGCCATGATCGTTATGTATCTCATTTCCGTAATCTATAGTATCAAATACCTGAATACCGGCAAGCAGGAATACGATTTACTGGCAGTCGAAGCGGTTAACACGGGAATTACCTTTTGTTTTCTTGGGCTGGCTACGGGCATGCTGTGGGCAAATATCACCTGGGGTGAACCTTGGCCCAACGATCCCAAATTAAATGGATCAGCCATCGCTACGTTGATGTATCTTGCCTACCTCGTCCTGCGCAATGCACTTGAGGAGGAACAAAAAAGAGCCAAAATATCAGCAGTATATAATATTTTCGCCTTTCCGATTATTATTGTACTACTCTATATTCTCCCAAAAATGACCGACTCTCTGCACCCCGGAAGTGGCGGGAATGCAACCTTTGGACAGCTGCAGATGAGCAACGAACTGCGGCCCACGTTTTATGCAGCCATGATTGGCTGGCCTATGATCGCATTCTGGATCTGCTCACTTCGCTACCGTATTCGTTTGCTGGAGAAAAAACAACAAGAATCCGATTAGGGCGGCTTACCATACGTGCAATCGACCAGCCTATAGAAATAAAAGAATATAATTCGATGGGAAGCGGGATATAAAATCTATAGACAGTACAATACAATTCTCCAACGCCCATCGCCCATTAAAGACATATAATTAAGATGAAAAAAATAACATTATCAATTGCTTTACTTATCTTATCGACGCTAAGCACCTTTGCACAGGACGACGTAGAAATGGCCACCGGTCTCCGCAGCGAAGGCAAGATCTACGTGGTGGTCTTAGTGATGCTGGTCATCTTTCTCGGACTGGGTTTCTTCCTCTTTCTGCTGGACCGCCGCATCAGCAAACTGGAAAAAAAGAATAAATAATATATTTATCGCATGATTATAGGTCAGTTTCGGAATTACACGCCCATAAATATTCTGTTCTTATCCGCAGTAGGTTTTATACTATGCCTTGGCATATTTCTCCACCTTCCGGATAAGCTGGACTCCGTAATCTTTGAACCGGCCCTCGGCAATCTTTTGGGAGAAAACAACCTGATCAACCTTTCTCCTGCAACCAATGTCTTTATCACCCTGATTTTGACCATCTTTCAGGCAACTATACTCAACCGGATCACCAGCCACTTCAATCTACTGGGAAAGCCCAGCTTTCTGGTGGCTCTGATGTACATGACCTTGGCCAGCCTATTTTTGCCTTTTCTGGTTCTCTCACCGACCTTGATCTGTAATTTTATATCGATATGGATGCTCAGCAAATTGCTTTCCCTATATCGGCAAACGGACGTAAAAGCGGAAATGTTTGATCTAGGGATGATTGTTGGCATCGGAAGTTTGATCTACTTCCCCTTTCTTAGCATGTTCTTTTTGCTGTGGATCAGCCTGCTTATTTTCCGGCCATTTAACTGGCGGGAATGGATCACACCACTGCTGGGGCTGGCAACCATTTATTTTATACTCGCGGTGATCTATCTATGGGTAGGAAAAATGGAACTTTTTTATACCATCTGGTTACCTTTTACCTACAAATTTCCTACTGCAATCCGCATTCAGCTTGCCGATTATCTGGTACTGATTCCGATCATTTTCACCTTGATTCTCTTTCTGCTGATTCTAAAAGATAATTTCTTTAAGAGCATCGTGCATATCCGCAAGTCCTTTCAGTTGCTATTCTTTATGTTATGCCTCGCAATAGCCTCCTTCTATTGGAACAAAAAATTAACGGAAGCCCATTTCCTTCTCTGTGCACCTCCTATTGCTATTTATATGGGCTATTATTTTACCTATGCTAAAAAGAAGTGGTTTTTTGAGGTCATATACGCCATCATCGCACTGACGATAATTTACTTCCAGTTTTTCTAAAACACTGTGCAACAATTGTTTAACCTTTTTTAACAAAAACGGCTTAACAAGCTCACAAAAATTGAATAGTTTTGTATGCGATTAAAAGCAAAAAACATTTAATTATACGAGTCAAAAACTCGAAGATTCACTCAAACTAAATAAACATTAGTTTCTCAATTTTATAGGTTGACCATGCAGAAACGCTTTATAAGCTCTCTAAAAAATAAATCCCTCCAACTGTTGTTAGCAGGTGGACTTTTAGCTAGTTCTACGACCGCATTTGCTCAAAAAACAACATCCGCCTCACCTTATTCTCAGTTGGGGATAGGCCAAATGCGTGAAGATTTATTACCTCAGCAGAGAGCGATGGGCGGTATCAGTACTGGTGTACGTACCTTGGATGGACTTTACTACAATACCAACCCAAGCAATCCGGCCTCGTACTCCGCAGCGAGGATGAGCATTTTTGATGCTGGGCTGTATGGCAACTTTACTCAGCTAAATTCAACAACCCGGTCGGACAATACAGCAGATTTTGCTTTCAGCCATATCACCATGACCTTTCCGATGAAGCGGTTTGGTGGTATCAGCTTGGGTATTTTACCCTATTCGGATGTGGGCTACCGTACGGAATCACAGGAAACTATTAATTCGTCCGTCTTCCGAAAGGTGTTTACAGGCGAAGGCGGTTTGACCAAAGCTTATGCGGGTTGGGGTGTCAGGCTAGTTAAAGGTCTGAGTATAGGAGCTAACGTGTCGTATCTTTTTGGCACACTAAATGATTATAGCCGTGTGGAATTTCCCGTGTCTTCCGGCGCACTGAATGTACAGCAACAGGACAAACGCGAAATTCAGGGTATTATTCTTGACTATGGTTTACAATATGAACATGTCTTCAATAAGGAATACGCCGTCACGCTTGGATACTCCGGATCCTTAAACAACGATATCAAGGATCGCTCCACCACATTTGTAACGAGGCTTGCACCATCAGCAGATCCAGAAAATGCCAATCTACCTACAGATACGACCTTCCAATCGCCTCGTGAAAGTAGACATTTGACGCTTCCTTTAAAACATAACGTCGGTTTTACCTTGGCCCGCAGTGGCCGCTGGTTGGTTGGTGCGGACTTTAAATATGCTGATTGGTCTAGATTTCAGGTTCGTACAGGTGAAAACCGTCTACGTAAAAACTATGGCGTAGCTGTAGGGGGACAATTGACACCCGACCGGACATCCTTTAAGTATTTAAACCAGATTGACTATCGTCTTGGTTTCAGGTACAACAAGACACAGTACTTTTTAAATGACCAGAATATCAACGATATGGCTGTAAGCGTCGGCGTTGGTTTACCATTGGCCCGTAATCAATATACAGGAGCGTTCTCCAAAATCAATGTATCTGCCGAGTTCGGCCAAATGGGTAAAATTGCAAACGGTCTCTTACGCGAACGATATATCAATATCAACATCGGCTTTACCTTAAATGACCGCTGGTTCGTCAGAAATCAATTCAACTAATAGGATGGGACGCAAAATATTTGCAAATTCCATAACAGTATATTTATCGCCCCTGGTCATGCTCGTTTTACTAGGGGCGCTCTTATTGACCTCCTGTGAACCAGACCTGAAAGAGGTCGACCGGATTGCCAACTTAAAGAAAGAAGAAGCAGTGGATATATCACGCCACGTTGACATTATTTATAGTGACTCGTCCAAAGTTAAAGCTAACCTGACAGCGCCCGAAATGCGCATCAAGCACGACAGTAGTCAGGTGTACATCTTCCCCAAGAGTATTAAAATCATTTTTTACGACGAGAATCTCAAAGAAACACAACGTATTACCTCCGATCACGCGGTAAGAAAGGAGAAGGAGAAACTGACGATCTTCACGAAGAATGTGGTCGTGACCATCGCGGATGGGTCGGTTTTTAAAACGGAAGAAATTATCTACGACGAAGGGGCCAAAGACCCCAACAGAACTTTTTACAACCATGTTCCGATCCAAGCGTTCTTTAAAGATCAGCGAGGCAACCTGCAGGGAACCTCATTTAGCTCTGACAAAGACCTCTTGCATGCCAATATCCAGAATGCGACAGGCATGGTAATCATTAAAGACAACAGCTTGTTTCCAACGATAGGCGGCAGATAGCTCCACTGTTATCAAACAACACCTTCAGTTGATAAGGGGTTTTATTGTTTCGCGTCACGGTTATGCCATCGCAGGAGGAGACCAGCAACTCTCCAAAAAACAGCTTATACAATTTGTTTTCAAATTTGTTTTCTTACATTCAGGAAAATATTCCGTTTTTTTTTATAAAAATTGTATCTTGCACCGCATTTTGCTATGCTATGCATAAATTAACGAAATACAAGTATTTACACAATATAAACACAATAAGCAGACTATGGGATTAATGGGCTTTTTGCGTAACAAAGCTGGTATCATCTTGACAGCAGCAATGGCTATCGCAATTTTAGCATTTTTACTAGGCGATGTCGTTCGAGGAGGAGCTCCTTTTTGGGCAAGACATCAAAATCGTGTAGGGGAAGTCAACGGAACGGAAATTGAGTATCCTGAGTTCAACCAACAGGTAGAGCAAGCAGAAGAAATGTTCAAACAGCAAATGGGCGGCGCGGTCACTCCTCAGATGAGAACTTACGCCGTGCAACAGGTTTGGAATCAATTCTTGTCTAGAGAAATCTTGAAGAAAGAAATTGAAAAAGTCGGTTTGACCGTGGGTAAAGACGAGTTGAATGATTTAGTAAAGGGGCCAAATCCTTCACCACAGATCGTTCAGGCTTTTACGAATCCCCAAACTGGACAATTCGACCATGGTCAATTGATGACTTTCATAAGCCAGATGAACACCGCTGGCAATCCAGCAGTGGCCCAACAGTGGGAAGCCTTGCTTGAAGGTGTACGCGATGAGCGCCTAAGCAGTAAATATGGCGAATTGCTTTCCAACAGTGTATATGTAACGTCATTGGAAGCAAACGAAGAATACCAGGAGCGCAATAAGCTGGCAAACTTTAAATATATTCTATTGGATTACGCTTCGGTAAAAGATGCGGACGTCAAATTATCAGATGCCGATTTTCAGCAATATTATGACGAACATAAAAATATGTTCAAGACGCAGGAGGAAACCCGTGCCATCCAATATGTCGTTGTGGACGCCAAACCACTTGCCAAAGACTCATTGGCTGTAAAAGAGGCTATCAACAAACTGAAACAAGACCTGATTGTAGCTAAAGATGATTCCTTATTTGCGTCCATCAACTCGGACAACAAATACCCATTCACCTATGTGAAAAAAGGTCAGTTGAGTCCTTCTTTGGATTCCGTGGTATTCAATGTAGCAGCTGGTACTACAGTTGGTCCATTTTTAAATAATGGCGCTTATGAAATTGCAAAAGTCGTATCGACTGTAGTAGGTCCTGACTCAGTGAAAGCTTCTCATATCTTATTGGACCCAACTGCAGAAGGTGGTGTCGACAAGGCATTGGCAAAAGCAGATTCGATCAAAGGTCTAATTCAGAAAGGAGACAACTTTGCTGCCCTCGCAGTACAGTTCAGCAACGACCCCGGAAGTAAAAACAACGGTGGTGAGCTCGGTACGTTTACCAGAGGCCGTATGGTTCCTGAATTTGAAAAAGCTGTATTCGAAGGCAAAGCTGGCGAGATCAAAGTTGTCAAATCTCAGTTTGGTGTCCATGTCATTAAAATAGAAAAACAGATCGGCACAGCCAAATATGCTAAAGTAGCCATCATTGACAAAGTTATCAGCAGCGGTAAAGAAACATTAAACAACGCGCATAGTAAAGCGACTGCATTCTTATCAGCTGCTACCGCGCAAAACTTTGCTCAGGAGGCGAAGAAGCTAGGACTTGAAGCGCGTACAGCTTCCCGCGTATCGGCAATGGACAATGTGCTCGACGGCGCTGAAGCTCCACGTGATTTGATTCGTTGGGCGTTTGAAGCTAAAAAAGGTGATGTTTCGGACAAAGTGTTTGAAACTGAAACTTCCTACATCTTGGCTCATTTAGTCAATATACAGCCTAAGGGAACACTTGCACTGGATGCAGTAAAAAAAGATATTGAACCTGCTGTAAGAAATATGGTGAAAGCAAGGCTGTTGAAAGAGAAATTTGACAAAGCTTTAGCCGGTGCTTCTTCAATTGATCAGGTCGCTCAGAAAGTAGGCAAATCAGCGATCCAGGTGGAGAATGTTGTGTTTGCAAATCCGGTGATTCCTGGTGTCGCACTCGAAAACACAGTAGTAGGTACCGTATTCGGTCTGCAGCCAAACAAGCCTTCCAAAGCCATCGAGGGCAACACAGGTGTCTATGTGGTACAGGTAAATGGTTTCACCAATCCGGCGGCAATCCCGGACATCAATGCGCAAAAGAAACAAATGCTTGCTGCTAAAGCTCAACGCGCGTGGGGATCGATCTTCCGTGCATTACAGGACAAAGCTGAAATCATTGACAATAGAGTGAAATTCTTTTAGAAGATTTTTGAGTAAATTTGTAACCGGACGAATTATCGTCCGGTTTTTTTTTGATAGGATATGGATATTCAAACAAATATTGTCAATAAGGTTGCACAGAGTGGCTTGATCACGGTGGATCTGGCAGATTATCACCCTCATGCTGATAATGTATTATATGACATTAAAGATAATTTATTCCACGGATTGATTCTAAAGGAGAAAGACTTCCGCGAATTCATAAAATCGCACGACTGGTCACAGTATACAGGCAAACATGTAGCGATCACTTGCAGCGCAGATGCCATCGTACCTACCTGGGCCTATATGCTACTGGCCAATAAGCTTGAACCCTATGCTGCTACTGTCATCTTCGGCGACCTGGACGAACTCCTGCGTATCCAGTATGCCGCCGCCATAGCACACATCGATATGGAGCAATATCGGGACCAGCGGGTCGTTGTAAAAGGCTGTGGCGACATTCAAATTCCGGAATCTGCCTTTGTGCAATTTACCGTGAGACTCAGCAAAGTAGCAAAAAGTATCATGTACGGTGAGCCCTGTTCGACAGTTCCCGTTTTTAAGAGAAAATAACATTTTCTTTCAAACAAATTTCGTAAACTTACGTACATGAAACTTATATCGACTTTGCTCCTTTACTTATCCGTTTTTGTAAGTACTGTTTTCGCGCAAGACCTGCCCCATTTGAAGGAATCTGCCTTTAAAGCAGGAGAAAAATTAAAGTATAGATTACGTTATGGTATTATCTCGGCTGCAACGGGAACTTTGACTGTGAGCGAAGCCAAAGATGGGCAGGGGAATCCGGCGTTCCATCTGTATGCTGCTGGCAGAACAGCCGGAGCATTCTCCATATACACGGTAAGAAATGAGTATAACTCCTATATAAATAGCAGAACATTTTTACCTTATTACTACACGGAAAACATCCGTGAGGGCGGCTACAGACGCAACGATAAAGTCCGCTTTAATCAGGAAGCACGCACAGTGTCCGGCAATAAAGGAAATTTCACCTCAAAAGTTGACCAAACATTTGATTTGTTATCGTCCTACTATTTTGCACGCAATCTGGACTTATCTTCCGTAAAGCCGGGGGAATCCTTTAAACTGACTTACTTCCTTAATGATGAAATCGCCACATTAGGGATACAATATATCGGAATCGAAAAAATAAAAACCGAGTTAGGCACGTTGGAGTGCCTCAAATTTAGTCCTGAAATCAAACCGGGACGTATCTTTAAGAAAAATAGCAAACTTTATCTATGGGTTACCAACGATGGTAACCGGATCCCGGTTAAGGCCAACGTCGATATATTGATCGGTTCGGTCACCTTAGAGCTTTTGGAGGCACAGGGGCTAAAATATAAACTGGGACAGAGAGCGAGCTACTCAAAATAAAAATAATGATTGAAGTAGGAAATGTGTTGGTACACGAAGATCTGATCAATAACGACTTTGTGTGCAATCTATCAAAATGTAAAGGGATCTGCTGTATCGAAGGGGATTCAGGTGCGCCTTTATTGGAAAGTGAAAAGGCTATTCTGGAGGAAATTTATCCAAAGGTAAAACCCTACATGACGGCCAAGGGCATTGAAGCCATTGAAGAACAAGGCAAATACGTGGTCGATATAGATGGTGATCTGACCACCACCTGTGTGGACGGGAATAAGGAGTGTGCGTACGTTACCTGGGAAAATGGTATTACGAAATGTGCTATCGAAAAAGCTTACGAACTTGGCGAGATACATTGGCGCAAACCCATTTCATGCCATCTCTATCCGATTCGCACGACACATTATCCCGAGTTTGACGTGCTTCATTATGACCGATGGCATATCTGCAAAGATGCCTGCACCTTTGGCAAAGAATTGCAGGTTCCGGTATATAAGTTTCTGAAGGATCCGCTGATCCGAACTTATGGCGAAGAATGGTACAAAAATCTGGAAAAAGCAGTGGATGAGTTATAACAAAATTATTATCTTTAAGCTTTAACTACTTTGGTATTTCACCCTAATTCATGTCAAAATTAAAAGAGATCCAACGCCCTATTGCCCACGAACTTGAAGCTTTCGAAAAGAAGTTTAAGGCTTCCATGAAAAGCTCCGTTCCACTGTTGGATCGTATTACCCAATACCTAATCAAACGAAAAGGCAAACAAATGCGGCCGATGTTTGTATTCTTTTCTGCAGGGATCTGTAATGGAATCAACGAATCGACATATAGAGGAGCTGCTTTGGTAGAATTGTTACATACAGCCTCATTGGTTCATGACGATGTAGTCGACAACTCCTATGAACGGAGGGGCTTCTTTTCGATCAATGCACTGTGGAAAAACAAGATCGCTGTACTGGTGGGAGATTTTCTGTTGTCCAGGGGCTTATTGCTGTCTGTAAAACATCAGGATTACCACCTGCTGAAGATCGTATCGGAGGCGGTAGACCAGATGAGTGAGGGCGAGTTGCTCCAAATCGAAAAAGCGCGCAAGCTGGACATCGAGGAGTCCATTTACTTCGAAGTAATACGGAAGAAAACGGCCTCCCTGATCGCTTCTTGCTGTGCCTGCGGCGCAGCGTCGTCCAATGCTGATCAGCAGACCGTGGACAAGCTGCATCAGTTTGGTGAGAAAATCGGCATTGCATTTCAGATCAAAGACGATCTGTTTGACTTTGGACTGGATGATGTAGGCAAACCGGTAGGAAATGATATTAAGGAAAAAAAGATGACCTTGCCTTTGATCTACGCTCTCAGTCATACCAGTAACAGCGAAAAACGCCGAATCATCAATCTGGTTCGAAACCACAATGAAGATCCAAAAAAAGTCGCCGAAGTTATTGACTTTGTCCGCACTAGCGGCGGTCTGGATTATGCCGCAGAAAAAATGCGACAATATCAGCAGGAGGCATTCCAGATCCTGGAAGCTTTTCCCGAGAATGAATACAAGGCAGCATTGCTTCAATTAGTAAAATATACAACAGAAAGAAAAAAATAATGAGTCACGAATTAATGTTTTTTGGAGGTTTTCTTATCTTCATTGCGCTGATGCTCGCCATTGACCTAGGCTTGTTTTCTAAGGGCGACAAACCGGTGAGCCTGAAAATGGCCGCGATCATGAGTGCAATCTGGGTGCTCTTTTCTCTGGGCTTCTACTGGTTACTCCGTCACTACGGGTTTGAGTTACACAATATCCATGATCTGGACCATCTACAACAGATTATTGTTAAGCATCATCACGACATTAAGATTATCCCGGGAGATTTAGCTGCTAGCCTGGACATCTATAACAAGAATCTTGGCCTTGAATATTTAACGGGCTATGTGGTCGAATATGCACTGTCCGTAGATAATATCTTTGTTATGGTATTGCTATTTACTTCCTTTGGCATTCCCGAACGTTATTATCATAAGGTACTGGTCTGGGGCATCCTAGGCGCTATCGTTATGCGTTTCCTCTTTATTTTCCTGGGCGCAACTTTAATCGCCAAGTTTGGCTGGATCCTGTATGTTTTTGGTGCCTTCCTGGTGTTTACAGGTATAAAAATGTTTATCAACCGCAACCAGGAAGAAGAGGTTGACCCGCAAAACCACCCCGTGGTTAAATTCGCATCCAAGTATTTCAAAGTAACACCTAAGCTGGACGCTGGCCATTTCTTCCATATCGAAAATGGCGTGAAATATATGACGCCGCTTTTCCTGGTATTGCTTGTCATCGAATTTACCGACCTCATATTTGCCGTCGATTCGATCCCAGCGATTTTCTCGGTGACCAAAGACCCCTATATCGTCTTTTTTTCCAATATTTTTGCGATCCTCGGACTGCGGTCGATGTTCTTCTTATTGGTCAATATTATCCATAAATTCCAATACTTAAAAGTAGGTTTAGCATTTTTATTGGTTTTCATCGGTCTGAAGATGCTGCTGCACCACTGGTTAGCCGAAGTGGGCTTTACTACGACGCATTCTCTTATTGTGATCATTAGTATACTTGCATTAAGTATCATTGCCTCACTCCTATTTCCAAAGAAAAAGAATATCCCAGCATAATATAAAACAGGGGCCGTTGAATACGGCCCTCTGTTTTTCAGTACCCTCCACCTATAGCCGCTGATTCGATCAAACGAATCAAAATCGAGCTTCTTTTTTAGAACAATTATTTTACAGAGGAATGGGCCTTACTAAATTTAATTTATTTATTTTAGCACCACTTTAAATTAACAACATACTAACAATGAATTGGAATAAATCGATTGTACTGGCTGCTTCTCTTTTCGCAGCTTCGTTCCAGGTACAAGCACAGGACAATTTGATCAATGCCCTAAAAGCAAATCAAAATGACAATAGTAAATCGGGGTTTACATTTACAGAAGTGATCAACCTTGGTAATACTTCGATTAAAGATCAAGGTTCTTCCGGTACATGCTGGTCCTATTCTGGCAACTCCTTTTTGGAGTCAGAGATGATCCGTATGGGCAAAAAACCGGTTGAAATTTCTCAGATCTTTACTGCTCGCAATACCTACCTGGACAAAGCACGCACGTATGTCCGTCTCCATGGAGGACTATCTTTGGGTGAAGGTGGCCAGTTTCACGATGTATTGAATTCATACCGCAAATACGGCGCAATGCCACAGTCCGCATATACTGGATTGCATTACGGAACTACCCGCAACAACTTTGGCGAAATGACCTCCATGCTGGATGCTATGCTCGGGTCTATTGTCAAAGGCAAAACATTAACGCCAAACTGGGAAAAGGCCTACACGGCAGCCATGGACTCCTATCTGGGTGAAGTTCCTGAAAAATTCGAGTACAACGGGAAATCGTATACGCCACGTACCTTCGCGGATCAAGTAATCGGCATCAACCCAGACGACTACGTAGGTATTGCTTCGGTCACCGATCATCCTTATTACAGTCAGTTTGTTCTGTTGATTCCGGACAACTGGTCATTCGACCGTTTTTACAACGTGCAGATGAATGATCTGACAGATATCATTGACAATGCCCTACAAAAAGGATACACGGTTGCCTGGGCAACGGATGTATCGGAAAAAGGATTTTCCTGGAAAAATGGTGTTGCCTACGTACCAGAAAAACCATTTGAGCAAATGACTGATCAGGAAAAGGCGACGATGTTTGTTGGACCTAAACCTGAAATGAAAATAACACCAGAAGAGAGACAAAAAGCCTTCGACAACTGGCAGACAACTGACGATCATGGAATGCACATCGTTGGTCTGGTCAAGGACCAAAATGGTAAAGAATATTACATCGTGAAAAACTCATGGGGTACCTCCAATGATTACAAAGGTTATCTATATGCCACAAAGGAATTTGTACGCTATAAAACAACTTCTTTGCTGTTACACAAAGATGGCTTGTCCAAAGATTTAAAATCCAAGATAAATATCAAATAAGGGATTTATCAAGCTTTAAAAACACCTCTGAAATATTAATTTCAGAGGTGTTTTTGTTTTGGAATTAATTTAATAACTTAAACCTAATTATGAATCTAGATGTACAGGAGTATGAGAAGTATAATCGCACTATGCCTTACTATTTTATTCGGGAATATGGTATATTCCCAGACCAAGGGGGTTAAATTTGTGGAGGGATTAAGCTGGAAACAGGTCAAAGAAAGAGCGAAGGCAGAAAATAAGTTTATCTTCGCTGAATTATTTGCCACTTGGTGCGGCCCCTGCCAATACATGAGCAACGAGATCTTTCCGTTGGAGCAGGTGGGCGAACCCATCAACCAGAATTTCATCAGCATTCGCGTCCAAATGGACTCCACCGATGCGGATAGTGAGTTCGTTAAGAAATGGTATGCTGATGCCCGGGCACTGTCCGATGCGTACAATATCCAGTCCTTTCCGACCTTCTTAATATTTAACCCAGATGGTGAAGCCGTTCACCGGATTGTCGGCGCCAGCGACGCACCTGAATTTGTTGAGCATGTGACCGATGGTCTATATCCGGAGACACAGTATTATACCCTGCTCAAGAAATTTGAAAAAAGACCGCAGGACATTTACACAGCCAAACAGATGCTTAAAGCAGCCAATGTAGCCTACGACGAAAACACTGCACGACGGGCTGAGAGTACATTGGCCAGTTCATTATCCACCGATGAGCTCTTCAAAAAGGAAAATGTACATATTTTGCTTGCCGCAGCAAAGTTTACAAACTCCAAAGCGTTCAATCTCATTCGCAACAATAAAGAGAAAATCGATATCCTGCTGGAGTCTCCCGGTATAGCCAACCGAACGTTAGCCAACGTGGTCGTCAACGAGCTGCTACAGATAAAAATCGATGCCAAAAATGAACCGAATTGGGACAGCTACCAAAGTGAACTTGCCGCAAAATATCCCGACATCGACTTCGTGCCCATGTTCAAAAAAATAAAAGCACATTATTACCTCCAGGTCAAAAATTATGTTGCGATGAAAAATACGATCAATGATTACTTATCTTCCGAAGATTTCACAGCGCATCAGCTCAATACCTTTGCCTGGACCATATTTAATAACAGCAGTGACCCGGCATGTATTGATGCGGCGATCAGCTGGAGCAAAAAATCGATCATAGAAGATCCCAGTTCGGCTTTCCTTGATACGTACGCCAATCTGCTTTATAAAAAAGGGGAAAAAGAAAAGGCGATCAAATGGCAAAATAAAGCAATAGAAATGGCTAGCGAAGATGACCGGCCGATTTATCAGGAGACATTGGATAAAATGGCCAAAGGCATAAAAACCTGGGAAAATTAACACCGTCCAACACAAAGCAAAAGGACCAGATTCATATTGAACTGGTCCTTCTTTTTTCGTTATGGCTACTTGAGCTCCCTCACCCCCATGTTCCAAAGGGCAAAGGCATATTTATCGACAGTGCTATTGATCAAAACTTCTGTAGATCGCCCTGCACCATGTCCCGCTTTGGTTTCTATACGAATCAATACGGGATTATCACAAGCCTGTTTTGCCTGGAGCTCGGAGGCAAACTTATAAGAGTGTGCCGGTACGACGCGGTCATCATGATCTCCTGTCAACACCATCGTTGCCGGATAGCAAACACCTGTTTTCACATTATGCACAGGCGAATATCCTTTCAGATACTCAAACATCTCCTTACTATCATTGACAGTACCATAATCGTACGACCAGCCTGCTCCCGCTGTAAAGGTATGGTAACGTAACATATCCAGAACCCCTACTTCCGGAAGGGCAACTTTCGCTACTTTCGGATCGATCGTCATCGTGGCTCCCACAAGCAGACCGCCATTCGAACCGCCTGACAATGCGGTGTATTCTGGTGATGTATAACCGTTTTCCTGCAGATAATGTGCCGCGGCGATAAAATCATTAAAGACGTTCAATTTGTTGAATTGTCGGCCGCCATCATGCCATTTCTGTCCATATTCACCTCCACCACGTAAATTAGGAACTGCGTAGACACCGCCATTCGCCAGCCAGACAGCTACCGAGGTACTGAATGCAGGTGTCAAACTGATGTTGAATCCGCCATAACCATAGACAATTGTTGGATTTTTCCCATTTAGATCAATCCCCTTCTTGTAAGTGATAATCATCGGCACCCTGGTTCCGTCTTTGGACGTATAGAAAACTTGCTTCGACTCGTAGAGCTTGCTGTCAAATTTGACTTTTGGCTGGATATAAAGGTTTGTCTGCCCCGAATTGACATCGAGTTTATAACTCGACGCAGGCGTAATATAATTTGAAAAGCCAAAGTAAATTTCCTTCTCTTTCTTCTTTCCTGAAAAGCCACTTGCCGTACCTACTCCCGGCAGTTCGATCTGTCTGATCTTCTTTCCCGTGTAGTCGTATTGGAGGACGACGGAAACAGCATCTTTCAGATAATGCGCAAACAGATAACCACCGCCAGTGGTCAGGGAAAGCACATTCTCTGTCTCCGGAATGACGTCTTTCCACTGCTCTCTAGCTGGATTCTTCAGATCGACCTTCACCAGCCGATTGTTAGGCGCCTTATAGTTCGTCTCTAAAAGAAAAGTATCTCCAATATTGTCAACGACTCCCGTATTCGCATCAAAATTATCCTGCAGACAGATAATCTTACTGTCTGCCTGGCTCAGATCCTGATAATATAACTCGTTTCCGGTGGTGGTATTCGCTGCTGATATAATCAGGTAGCGTTCATCATCTGTCAACGAAGCTCCTACATAACGCCGTGGTGTGTCCGTTCCACCAAATATCAATTTATCAGTGGATTGTGGGGTATTCAATTTGTGGTAATACAACTTATGCTGATCAGTCTTCTCAGACAGTTCAGACCCCTTGGGTTTATCATAACTGGAATAATAAAAACCGTCGTTCCCCTTCCAGGCAATCCCCGAAAATTTCACATCCACCAGGGCTTCACCTACCGGCGACTTGTCCTTTGCGCGCAGGACAATGACTTTTCTCCAGTCCGAGCCACCTTCTGAAATCGAATAGGCCACCAGACTGCCGTCTTTGGAAAAAGATACATCTGCCAGTGACGTTGAACCATCCTTGGAAAAGGTATTTGGATCCAGGAAGACCTCCTCTTTTCCCTGCTCCCCTTTTTTTCGGTACAAAACCGAATGTTGCTGAAGGCCGTTATTTTTGAAGAAATAGGTATACTCCCCCTCCTTGAACGGTGTTCCTATTTTTTCGTAATTCCATATCTCAGTCAGCTGTTCTTTCAGTTTGGAGCGGAAAGGAATAGTATTTAAATAATCAAAAGTTACTTTATTTTCCGCCTGCACCCAGCTTTTTGTTTCTGGAGACCGGTCGTCTTCCAGCCAGCGGTAAGGATCCGCCACCTTTTGCCCCCAAAATTCATCAACAACGTTTCCTTTAGTTGTCGATGGATATTTTAACTGCTGCCCATAGCTACTTGTTACTGTACCTGCCATACCTATCATCATCAGGATAAGACCAATTTTTTTGTTTATCATAAAGAACTTTATACTAGTTTCTACCAAAAATAACAAATATAATTTCAGATTCCATCGTATCCAATAGATAATCATCCTAGTATTCACACTGCCGGTCCCGGTCTATAAGAAATGGGCAAGCTTCTGAATCAAAAACAAGGGGTACCCCGCTATCAGTTCCTAGCATCACACCCTGTGGATGGACTGCGGCTGCTTCGCATATAAGATGTTGGAGCGAATTTTGTATTCGCCGCCATTTTGTTTAGTTTTGGATACATGTCAACGAGAAAAAAAATCTACTTCGCCTCTGATTTCCACCTGGGGTCTTATCCCCCTGAGCGTTCGCATGAGCGGGAGAGCTGCATCATACAGTGGCTGGACCGAATCAAATCAGATGCTTCCCATCTTTATCTTGTTGGCGATATCTTCGATTTTTGGTTCGAATACAAAACCGTAGTCCCAAGAGGTTACCTCCGCTTTTTAGGCAAACTGGCAGAGATCGCGGACCTGGGAATCCCTATTACCTTTTTTAAAGGTAACCACGATATGTGGATGTTCGATTACTTTAAAAAGGAGCTCCATGCACAGATCATCGACAACGAACTGGAACTCGAGCTGGACAACAAACTATTTTTTATCCACCATGGTGATGGACTGGGATCGGGCGATTACAAATATAAGCTGCTAAAAAAAGTGTTTCGAAGCCGCATTTGTCAGTGGCTATTTGCCCGCCTGCACCCCAATCTAGGTATTGGAATAGCGACCCGATGGTCCAAACACAGCAGGCTCGCCAATAATGAAGACGAAAAATTTCTGGGCGAGGATAAGGAATGGCTTATTGGCTATGCCAAGGAAATAGAAGATAAGCGGCATCACGATTTTTACATCTTCGGTCACCGCCATTTGCCTTACGATATAACATTGCCTACCGGCAGCCGCATTGTCAATCTTGGTGAATGGATCAATTACTATACCTACGCGGTGTGGGACGGTGAAACTTTACGTTTAGAAAAATGGGAGAAACAGCTGTAATTCTTTAGCAGATTGCCTGCAGAGCTATCATTTTATGAATCCAGACAGCAGCGCTAAAATAGAGCAGATCAGCAAGAAACTGGTTTGCAAACGCAACAGCATACTCGTCCAACAGGATAAAATACAGCACAGCATTTACTTTCTGGGTTCAGGACTGGCCAGGGTATATTATGAGACCTCCGAGCGGCAGATTACGTTGGATTTTGTGTCACCGGGCGGGACACTGATATCCATGAATAGCTATGTCCACGGTACCGCGGGTTATGAAAATATCGATCTGCTCGAAGAAAGTACAGTGTATCAGATCGATCAGGAACAGTTGTTTGAATTATATGAAAGCGATATCGCCATTGCCAATTGGGGTCGGAAAATGGCTGAGCTGGAGTTTATCAAAGCCGAACAGCGCTCCATGTCCAAGCTATTTAGTACGGCTCAGGAGCGATACGCCGAATTACTGAAAAAATACCCGCAATATATACAGCGCATCAAGCTCGGTTATATTGCCTCCTATCTGGGGGTTAGCCAAGTGACCCTCAGCCGGATCCGCGCCAATATACAGTCCAATTTTTAACAAATGTTAAAACTATTTTGGCACAAAAGACAGACCTTTGTTGCAGAAACAAAAAAGATAAAATATGAACTGGATATTTTTAATTCTCGGCGGATTGTGTGAAATAGGTTTTACCACTTGTCTCGGAAAAGCGAAAGATGCGCAAGGCAGTGAACAATGGTTGTGGTATGGTGCCTTTATTGTGTTTCTGGCTGCGAGCATGGGCTTACTGATCAAAGCGACTCAAACGCTTCCCCTTGGCACAGCCTACGCGGTATGGACCGGAATAGGTGCTGTAGGCACGGTCTTAATGGGCATAATCTTCTTCAAAGAACCCGCAGACTTCTGGCGCATATTCTTTATTTTCACCCTGATCGCTTCTATCATTGGATTAAAAGCAGTTTCCGCTCATTAATAGCTGCCTAGGTAGTTCAAAAGCAACAAAATTTCCTTACTTTTGTACACTCAATAGTAATCTAGGTCATAATTCCTAGAAGAAGCATTTTTGATATATGTTAGATAAATTACAAGCGATCAAAGAAAGATGGGAAGAAGTGGAAGCCGAATTGAGCAACCCTGAAACCATGCAAGATATGAAACGTTTTGCCAAACTGAATAAAGAATACAAAGATCTGGGCAAAATCGTTGAGCAATATCATATTTATAAAAATATGGTCAGCAATATCGAAACCAATAAGGACATCATCATGAACGAAAAAGACCAGGAGCTTCGTGAGATGGCTAAGGAGGAATTGGATCTATTGCTGGTGGAAAAAGAGCAGAAGGAGGAAGAAATCCGTTTGATGCTCATTCCGAAAGATCCTGAAGATGCCAAAAACGCCATTATCGAGATCCGTGGTGGAACAGGAGGTGATGAAGCAGCCTTATTTGCCGGTGATCTTTACCGTATGTACACCCGTTATTTTGAAAGTAAAGGCTGGCGCAACGAGGTGATGGATGTCACTGAGGGAACATCCGGCGGCTATAAAGAGGTTATTTTAAAAGTAATCGGTGAAGATGTTTATGGGCAGTTAAAGTATGAATCCGGAGTACACCGTGTCCAGCGTGTACCTGATACAGAAACTCAGGGCCGTGTGCACACCTCGGCTGCCTCTGTCGCTGTATTACCGGAGGCCGAAGACGTAGACGTCGAAATCAATCCCGGTGATATTGAGATGCAGACCTCACGCTCCGGCGGTGCTGGTGGGCAGAACGTCAACAAAGTAGAGACCAAAGTACAGCTCACGCATAAACCTACCGGAATTGTCGTTATCTGTCAGGTCGAACGTTCGCAGTTAGCTAACCGCGAACTGGCCATGGAAATGCTGCGCAACAAGCTTTATGAACTCGAACTGAATAAAAAGAACGGCGACATCGCGGCCAAAAGAAAGACTTTGGTATCCACTGGAGACCGCTCTGCCAAGATCCGGACCTACAACTATCCTCAGGGCCGTGTAACTGAACATCGCATCGGAATGACGATGTATAATCTGCCTGCTATCATGGATGGTGATATTCAAGGTATTATCGACGCATTGCAATTTGCAGAGAATGCGGAGAAGATGAAAGAAGGCCAAGTAGAGTAGTTTTTTTCAAAAAACCTTTGCAGATACGTAAACAAACGCTATATTTGCACACCTTCTGAGAGGAAGGGTTGAGGTCTGGTAGTTCAGCTGGTTAGAATACATGCCTGTCACGCATGGGGTCGCGGGTTCGAGTCCCGTCCAGACCGCTTCAAGATAGAGCCAAAAGCTCATCACGTTCTTTAACAAAATAAGTTTTTAAGATTTTTAGGTCTGGTAGTTCAGCTGGTTAGAATACATGCCTGTCACGCATGGGGTCGCGGGTTCGAGTCCCGTCCAGACCGCCAAAACTTAAAAAACAATCCTTAAGATTTTAGGTCTGGTAGTTCAGCTGGTTAGAATACATGCCTGTCACGCATGGGGTCGCGGGTTCGAGTCCCGTCCAGACCGCTAAAATTTTAAACAATCCAACGTTGGTCTGGTAGTTCAGCTGGTTAGAATACATGCCTGTCACGCATGGGGTCGCGGGTTCGAGTCCCGTCCAGACCGCCAACAAAAAAAGCATCATTTTCCTCAAATGATGCTTTTTTTTTGTTTATATGCTTATCCGCGTTTGTTTAACTCATACTGCCACGCCCTTGAAGGGCATCTCCCAATCTGTTCCACCAGTTCCTCGGTTGTTCCACTTGCTACAGTAATCTCCCCATAAAACCACCACCTGCGGATGCAGGTGGTCGCTCCCAAAAATTATTTTCAGCATGGTCTATTCAGCGATGACAGCAAATTCTGCCCCGGAAGCGAAATCATCCCCGCGCTGTGAGCTCAACGCTGTAAACCGGATGTAACGCCCTTTAACGGGACTTTCAAAGCGGACAGTTTTGAGTTTTTTGCTGCGCTCGAATGAGGCCGACATCAGATCTTCCCAGTTTTTACCATCTTTACTTACCTGAATTTTATAATCCTTTATATCACCATTGGAACCATCCTGCCTCGGCAAAAATGTAAATCCCTTGATCGTCTTTATACTCCCGGCATCAAAATCAACCCAATGCGGATATTGCGCGACGGTTACGGAATACATGGTATGCCAGATGGACGATGGATCCCCATCTAACAAGTTGGCTGCATTTCCCTCTCCCGTCTCCTGACTCGAAGCAAATACAACTTCCATAGGTACGGTCTCAATTTTCGTGTATTGCTGCGTCACCTTCAATTTCTCATTCCCCTGATACCAAGCCGTCACATTTCCGCCCTGACGAAGGTCAAAAGCTGCTGTATACCTCTTGGCTTTCCCATTGTTCACGCTATAGACAATAGGCTCTACGGCATTTTCAGAGAGAACGGATACCTCACCGCTACTAGCCCGGGTAATCGAAATAGGTACGTCTCCAGCTGCAGCGACATGAGCCTGTTCTCTTAAATTAGCCTGTTGCACCGGACGGATAAGGAAGCCCAACGAAGTTGGAACAGCCTTTACGCGGTCTTTTTCCAATGGTGGCCCTTGTCCACAGCTATTCCCACCTAGCCCCGTAACTGCCGCATCCAGATGCAGATGCACGCCAGAACTTCTGGGTAATTGGTGTGGATGTGGCGCAAATGTGAGTTCTAGCTCGCTATACTCCAAAGCAGAGGTAGACAAACGGTCTTTTGCAACAAAGAGCACACCTTGTCCGCTGTCGTTGGTCAGGGCAGCCCAGCGGACATCTTCATTATTACTCATGCTCTGCGGATTAGGCCATGGCACAAACTGATCTTTTACAGTACTTTTGTGCAGTTCAATAAATTGTGCAGTTTTGCGATCTGCATAATTATTGATCGGCCCGCGGCCGTAATAACTGTAGTTATGGTATTCGCCCGGCAATTGTAGCGAGTAGCCCAGCCGCGCGAGTACAACACTGGCATTATTCGATGTCACGCTCGAAGACAGCTCAATCGAACCATCTTTATAAATCGTCCAGATCTGGTTGCTCGTGAATTTAAAGTCGTCCTCACCAAACGGCTTGTCGCTATGTTCCTTGAGAGAATAGGTTCCTGAGGTACCCCCCAATAAGGAAGCACCGTAGGGTGCTTGAGATTCTACAGTGTAAGTTAGTATGAGCGCACCGTCTTTCCTGGTATAACTATCCGCCGAGAGCACTTTATGTTTGAGGTTGTGCAGCCCTTTCTCAAACCATTGTTGATAAGCCCAGTTATCATTGTCCACCGGAGCGCGTAACACATCCAGCCTAGGTCCTTCGCCTTCGCGGATAATCTGTTTATTGCCATACAGCAGGCTATGAATCGTGCCTGTTTTATTGTCAAATTTGGCGACAAACTGCTCGCCTTTTATAACTTGTAAATCACCTTCTTTATTCAGTACAGGAGTACTGCCCTTTGCCACTGTAGCCATAGACGGTTTATTCTGAGCTGCTTTGACAAACAGTTGCTCCTCCATCTGCACATAGCCTTTATCCGCCCAGGCGCTGTTCTCTTTCAGTAAGAACTGTACTTTTATAAAGTATTCGGAGCCCGCATCCAGTTTTTCATAACCGATAGGTAACACGATCTGCCTACGTTGACGTGGCCCAGGTAGCTCCGACGCAGGCAGGATGCCGCCGCTTCCCTCCACCTCGACGCCATCTTTATATAGCGACCATCGTGCATTATACTCGCTCAGATCTTTGAAGTAGTTTTTATTAAACAGCTCAATTTTACCCGCTTGCATATTGATGGCGGTGACGGCCACATTCTGGTATACCTTTTTTACTTCGTAATACTGAGGTTTGGGTTTCATATCGGCAAATATTAGCCCATTGTTGACAAAAGTACCGTCATTTGGCTTATCGCCAAAGTCTCCTCCATACGCCAGGAAGCGTTCACCGGTATTTTTATCATAGTAGTACATGGCCTGGTCGATCCAGTCCCAGATTGCGCCTCCCATGAAAAAGTTGGTCGATTCAATTGCCTCCCAATAGTCGATCAAGTTTCCGGCAGCATTGCCCATGGAATGCGCATACTCTGAAATATGGAAGGGATATTTTAACTTATACGTCCCTTTTACGGCACCCCTCACCCAGTCGATGGAAGGATACTGATTTGAACCTATATCAACAATAGCGTTGTTCCGCTCATACTGCACAGGTCTTGATGTATCTATTTTCTTGATGGCTTCATAGGCTGCCACAAAATTATTGCCCGGTCCGGCTTCATTTCCAAGCGACCAGATCACCACGGAAGGATGATTGATCGTCGCACGGACCATTTCAATATTACGTGCCACATGCGCTACTTTCCATTCCGTCACATGAGAAAGAGATTCTTTCCCATAATAATACTGGTGACTCTCAATATTGGCTTCATCTTCAAGGTAAATACCATATTTATCACAGAGATAATACCAGTATGCTGGTTCAGGATAATGCGAATTACGGACATGGTTAATATTAGCGCGTTTCATCAACCTCACTTCGGCTTCCATCTGTTCACGGGTCACCACCTTGCCGTGTTTGGGATTGGTCTCGTGCCGGTTGACACCCTTCAGTTTAACAGTCTTACCGTTGACATAAAAGTAACGTCCAGCCAAACCAAATTCGTCATCGCTGGCCTTGGTGTCCTTAATTTCAACTTTCCGAAAGCCCACATAGGTCGAAACTACTTCCACTGTCCGGTTTTTCCTGTCCTTTAATTCTGCAACCAGGGTGTAACGGTGAGGTAATTCAGCAGACCATTTATTTGGATGCTTTACGGCCAAAATGGCCCCTATCGTATGTGTCGTTTTCGCATCGAGTTCAGGTACGGCAGCGATTGTTTCTACCTGGTCAACTAAGGTATTCTGGTCGCTATATAATTCATTTTGGTATAAGGAATACGCAATCTTATAGCCAGCGGCTTTTTTACCACTCAGATTGCGGACGTTCGTCCTGATTTTTAGTGTACCATCCACATAGTTACTATCCAATTCGGGTATCGCTGCCAGATCTTGTATCTGTATTTTCGGGGTCGACGTCAATGCGACATCCCGGAATATGCCGGGAAGCCTGAACATATCCTGATCCTCCAAAAATGACGCATCCGAATTACGGTAAACTTCAACCGCCAGAACGTTCTCTGCTCCAGGTCTCAAAAAAGTGGTGATATTAAACGAAGCTACATTTCTTGAATTCTTTGAAAACCCCACATACTTACCGTTGATCCAGAGGTAGAAGAAAGAATCGACGCCATCAAAATTGATAAAAACTTCACGGCCATCCCAGGTTGCTGGAACGGTAAAGTTACGTCTATATGAGCCTACTTCATTGCGATAAACGTAAGTCGTCCAGTCTTTTGCCGGCGTCCGCATGACGCCGCCGCGCCAGTCATCGGTTTTCACCTGATGGTGAAAGATAACCCGCTGATTTGTATAAATCGGCACACCGTATTTTAGACTGCCATCTTTTTGGATACCAAAGATATTCCAGCTCATCGGAACGGGGACCGACTCCCAGGCAGTCACATCGTATCTGGGATCGAAGAAATCCTTTGGCCGCTCCTCCGGCGTCTTTACCCAATGGAATTTCCAGTTCCCATTTAAAGAAAGCCAGAAATCACTATGCTCTGGAAGTACTTTTCGGGCACTTTCAACGTTTTTAAAAGAGAAAAAGGAGGCGTGTGGCAGCTCCTTATTGAGGGCCAATAGCTGGGGGGATTCCCATTCATGACCACTGGGGGCCAGCGTGTGTTCATACTGAAAGCCGGGGATATGTGGGTTAGGAGATTGTGCGGCTGCGGGACGAAAACCGAACGGCAGCAGTGAGGCCAAAATGGTTGAAAAAAAGATAGATTTTCTTAATATCATGTATGTAAGCATTTTAATTCAGGACGACCAAATGTAAGTTCATTTTATAGGAATAACAAGCAGATAGTCAAAGCACTCGATTGCGAAACTTTTTCGATACATAAAATAAAGCAAGCAACTGGAATAGAAGAGCAAAAAAACAAATGCTTTCGCTTTCAAGGAATAAGCTGTATTTTTGATTATAGATTTCGCATTCAACAAATAAAAGTTTACGTTTGAAAATATTTTGAATATTTTCATTTTTCAACGGGTTACAATTTAAGCATTAAGGTATTAATAGGTGAGTAAATTCGGTAAATCAATCCTGCTAGAAGATGATGAGCAAATCATTGAAGGCATTAAGGGCGGAAGCAGCTTAGCGATAGATACTATCTATAAGCGGTATTACCCCTCCATAAGCCATATGATACTGCAAAACAACGGAAGTGAGGATGAAGCAAAAGATATCTTTCAGGAGGCTGTAATCGTGCTCTATGACAAAGTGACCAAAGGTGATTTTGAGCTCAGCAGCAAGCTAAAGACATATCTTTACTCCATTTGCCGAAGGCTTTGGCTTAAACAGCTCAATCGTGCTGGTTTTGGCAATAGTGACATTAGCGGCTATGAAGATTCCCTTTTTGAGGAGGAAGATTTACAGCAGCATCAAGAACTCGAAAAGAAGTTCGATCAAATGGAACTGGCGCTGGAGAAAATGGGAGAACCGTGTAAGACCATCTTATATGATTTCTATATCTTAAACCACTCGATGCAGGACATCTGTGAAAAGTTTGGTTACACCAATACTGATAACGCCAAGACTCAAAAATATAAATGCCTGCAGAGGCTGAAAAAAATATTTTTTTCAACAGAGTAAATTTGAGTAACACCATGGGAACAATGAATCAAAGCGAATTTTTCGAGTGGGCTGACCAATATCTCCGCGGCGAGTTAGCAGCGGCAGAACAAGCAGCATTCGAATCTTTCTGTGCTGAACACCCTTCCTATGCTGCCCAATTACAACAACATCGCGATTTTGTTGCTCATATGAAAGAGACAAGCCAAAGGCTTGATTTCAAAAACGCATTGGCAAAATCAGCTAAAGAATACCATCAATCTCAGAGCAGAACCACCAAAGTGGTTCCAATGAAACAGTCCGCTGTTATTTCTCTTTGGGAGCGAATCAAAGCAAGTTCTTTAGTAGCGGCGGTAGTGGCCGTATTTGCAGTATTTGGCACATTATGGTTAAGTGGTTATTATAGCAACCTGGAAAAAGCATCTTCTGATTACAGTGCTTTGCGCCGTGATATGAATAATGTCAAAAAGAATGTAAATGCGCACAATGCAGCAATTAGGGATATCAATGACAAGAAATCAGTAACGGCCGGTGAAAGCCAATTTGGTGCGACTGGTTTTATGCTCACCACCGATGGTTATGTGGTCACCAATTACCACGTCATCAGCGGGGCTGATTCCATCTATTTACAGAACAGTAAAGGCGAGTCGTACAAAGCTCAGGTTGTCCATACGGATGCCAGCAAGGATCTAGCGATCCTGTACATCGCAGATAAGAATTTCAAAAAGGTTAAAAGTCTGCCCTATACCTTCAAGACATCAACTTCAGATTTAGGGGAAGATATCTATACGATTGGTTTTCCTAGAGACGAAGCAGTGTACGGGCAGGGCTACCTCAGCTCATCCACAGGTTACGCCGGAGACACGATTGCATATCAGATCTCTGTCCCTGTGAACCCGGGCAACAGCGGCGGCCCTGTGCTGGATAGCAAAGGAAACGTAATCGGAATTATATCGGGTAAACAAAGAGGAATCGATGGTGCTGCATTTGCCATTAAAACCAAATCCATAATGAATGCGATTGCAGCTATCCCAACGGACTCATTGTCGGCTGAAGTAAAAATTAATAAGAAAAACACGTTGGCAGGTCTGCCAAGAACCGAACAGATCAAAAAACTACAGGACTATATCTATATGGTCAAAGTATATTAAACTGTAATTTTAATGCCCAAAAAAGGTAGTGCTCAAGCACTGCCTTTTTTTATTTAAAATACCTTCTCTTTATCGGTCCAAAAGAAACTTTCTATTTTCAGCGCTATCAAGGTTTGCGGTAACATCAGCTAATGGCCAGCGTACTGAAATAACCTTAAGGTACGTCGACGGAGAGAGAGGACGATAAGCCGTTAAAATAAAAACGTCAATCTTATGGAAGATTGACGTTTGCATAACAGGCACATCGCATTTGCCGAACACTTACAGGTTCGGTTGTGGCGTTGTCCTCAAATACGGTTTGATTTCCTTGTAACCTTTCGGGAACTTAGCTGGAATATCTTCTGTTTTGATAGCTGGTACGACAATCACATCTTCGCCATGTTTCCAGTCCGCAGGTGTAGCCACCTGATAGTCTGCCGTCAATTGCAAAGAGTCGATGACGCGCAAAATCTCGTCAAAATTCCTTCCTGTAGAAGCGGGGTAGGTTAATGTCAACTTTATTTTCTTGTCCGGCCCGATAATAAACACTGAACGTACCGTTGCTGTTGCAGATGCATTGGGATGAATCATATCGTACAATTCCGCAATGTGACGGTCCTCATCGGCAATGACAGGAAAGTTTACTTCTGTCTGCTGCGTTTCGTTAATATCGTTGATCCAGTCCAGATGATCACTTACGCTGTCAACACTCAGGGCAATAGCTTTAACACCACGTTTGTCGAACTCAGATTTTAGTTTTGCCGTACGGCCCAGCTCTGTTGTACATACCGGAGTGTAATCAGACGGATGTGAGAAAAATACCACCCAGCTATCTTTAATATAATCGTGAAAATCAATTTCACCGATGGTTGTCTGCGCCTTAAAGTTTGGCGCTTCGTCTCCTAATCTTAAACTCATAATCTTTTTGTTTAAATCTGTTCAAAACTACATACTCTACAAATATAGTAGATTAAAATTAGCAAACAAATAATTGGCCAAATTCTTAGATTAAAATGAAAAATCTATTTATATAATACTATGCTTGCATAATATATATTCGTATATTTGGGTAAGTCAGGTAAATAGACAGATTTACAGCGTTGACTCGCTGAAAGCGTGTTGCCTGCAGGGATAGGCATATCCGAAAAATAATTGATAAACCTCAAATTATTAGACCATGAACTTTGAACTAAGCGAAGAACACAAGATGATCCGTGATGCAGCGCGGGAGTTTGCCCAAGAACTAAAGGCGGGTGTGATACAGCGCGACGAAGACGCTCAATTTCCCTCCGAATTTGTCCGCAAAATGGCTGAACTGGGCTTCATGGGCATTATGACGCCCGAAATATACGGAGGCTCTGGAATGGATACGTTAGCCTATGTACTAGTGCTCGAGGAGATCGCCAAAATCGATGCTTCCACCGCAGTCATTGTCTCAGCACATAACTCACTGGTCTTATATGGTCTCCATGCTTTCGGAACCGAAGAACAGAAACAAAAGTATCTTGTCCCCCTGGCTAAAGGCGAAATGCTAGGCGCTTTCGCCTTGTCCGAACCTGAAGCGGGATCGGACGCTACGTCACAGCATACCATCGCGGAGGACAAAGGCGACCATTACCTGTTGAATGGAACCAAAAATTGGATCACCAATGGCGGTCACGCCGATATCTACATCGTCATTGCGCAGACTCACCCCGAAAAAGGCCACAAGGGAATCAATGCGCTGATTGTGGAAAAAGGATTACCGGGCTTCACTATCGGTCCTAAAGAGAATAAACTGGGCATACGCAGTTCGGACACACACTCACTGCTATTTTCTGATGTGAGGGTACCAAAAGAAAACCGCATTGGTGAGGATGGCTTCGGATTTAAGTTCGCCATGAAAACCTTGGATGGCGGACGCATCGGCATAGCAGCTCAGGCCCTGGGCATTGCCGCCGGCGCCTACGACCTCGCACTCGCATATTCCAAAGAAAGGAAAACTTTCGGAAAACCAATTGCCGAACATCAGGCGATACAGTTCAAACTCGCTGACATGGATGTTGATATTGAAACTGCCAGACTATTGACCTACAAAGCGGCCTGGACTAAGGATCAGGGGCTACCTTATGGTAAAGAAGCTGCTATGGCCAAACTACATGCTTCGGAGGTAGCTATGAAGCATACTGTAGAGGCTATACAGATCCATGGTGGTTATGGTTATGTGAAAGAATACCATGTCGAACGTCTGATGCGCGATGCCAAAATCACACAAATCTACGAGGGAACTTCTGAGATACAACGGTTGGTCATCGCCCGTGAAATTCTACGTTAAAACTTCTTATTGCTAGTAACCGGGAGTGCTGTTGTGTTTAAATGCCGCCGGGACATTTAGGAGTTGTTCAATTTACTGTCAATCAAAGCCAGATATTGGTAGTCTTGAAAATCAAAACTAGCCGTTTCGGTCATTGCCAGATTGAGAAGCAGTTTTGCTTTGCCCAATAGGTTCTTTTGTTCATCAGGCTTCGCCTGCATACCATCGAACAGCAGGGTCAATGCCAGCGGACGCAGCTGCTGCGGCTGAAGCTCTGCCTTGACATAAGCTATCAGATCACTTTCAGCAAGCTGCAAGAAATGTATCCTGTCTTTTTCGAAGAACTTCTGATAAGCAGTGTCAAATACAGCAGGATCGTCAGCCTCCGTCAGTGCATGGTGGCCTTCTGTCCATATGCGCAGAAATTTACCGATCTCTTCGATCCAGTTCAACAATACATCTTTCTTATAACTTAATCCCATGATTTATTTTATCGGATTTGCCCATTACCACGGACCACCCATTTTTCTGTTACTAATTTTTCCAGGGCAAATGGCCCTCTGGCGTGAAGTTTCTGCGTCGAGATGCCTATTTCGGCTCCCAACCCAAACTCTCCCCCATCGGTAAAACGCGTTGATGCATTGACATAAACCGCAGCCGCATCGACGACGTTCAGAAAACGCTCAATATGAACTTCATCGGAAGAAACGATACATTCCGAATGTTTGGACGAATATCTTTCAATATGCGACAGCGCCTCGTCCAATCCGTCCACTGTTTTTACCGAACACTTCAAATCTAAAAATTCTCTTCCAAAATCTGCCTCCTCTGCTGCTGCTAAATTTGCAAAATGTTGATGCTGCATGAGTTCGAAGGCAACAGGATCGGCAAAAACTTCGACGCCAGCTTCTTCGAAATATGGAATTAACTTAGTCAAGAAGGTTCCCGCTACCGACCGGTCCACCAATACTGTATCCAGCGAATTGCAGACCGAAGGCCTCGAGATTTTAGCGTTGGCTACAATCTTTGCGGCCATATCAAGATCAGCCGTCTCATCAACATAGGTATGACATACCCCAGCCCCTGTTTCAATAACAGGAACCTTGGCATTGGCCCGCACAAAATCGATTAGAGACTGCGAACCACGCGGGATAATGATATCCACATACCGGGTAGCTTCCAGAAGTTCTGACACATGCTTGCGGTCTACCGGTAGCAGTTGTACGATCTCCTTGGGTATGCTTCTTGCTTCCAGCACTGCATATATTACTTTCAGCAGTGCTTCATTGGTATATAAGGCGTCTGAACCGCCTCTCAATAGGCACACGTTGCCTGATTGAATACAGAGGGCTGCAACATCAATCGTGACGTTGGGTCTCGATTCATAAATGACGCCCACTACACCCAATGGGACAGTAATCTTTTCTATCTCCAGCCCATTGGGCAGCACTTTCTTAAGCAACAGCTGATCTGTCGGATCGGCCAGTGTAGCGATCTGCCTGACACTTTCTGACAGCCCCAGCAGCCGGTCACTATTCAGCAATAGCCGGTCTTTTTTCGGATCTTCATCATCCATCCGGTCCAGATCCAGCTTATTGGCCTCAAGTATAGCTTTCTCCTGTTCTATAAGTGCGGCCGCTATCGCATTCAAGATTCCGATTTTTGCTTCGGAAGCAAGTTGCTGTAAAAATTGTTTGGCCCTGGTCGCTGCCTGTAACTGTTCTACGATTGATTCACTCATAACAATACGATATCATTTGCATGTGCAATTTCCAAATTCTTCTTACTGGACTGTGCGAATAAGGACGAATCCATCTTGGCCCGTGCAACCGCAATAGTGACTCCATCCAAATTGACAATATTCAGCACCTCCCCTTTTTCAAAATGTTCGACGACCCGCGTTACCCCAACGGCAAGTAGACTCTTATGCTTTAAAAGTGCTTCCTCAGCCCCCCTGTCTACCATCAGCTCACCCTTGATTAGACTGCCGCTCGCAAGCCATTTCTTCCGGGAAGAAATCTTCTTGCTCTCCGGCATACACAGGGTACCGGTCTCGTGCTTGACCGCTTTCTTTATGGCATCTTCAGTCTGCATACTAAAAATCACAACAGCAATCCCCATCTGATTGGCCAGCCGCGCAAAATTCAATTTCGATGTCATTCCTCCGAGACCGACAGCAGACTTGTCCTTTCGGGCCAGCCCAAGGACCTCCCGGTCGATCGTCTCGATCCGGTCTATGATTTTATTATCGGTATCCAGTACCCCCGGAACAGAGGTACTGAACAGCAGTTTCTCCGCACCAAAGCCTACAGCTATCAATGTTGCCAGTTCGTCGTTGTCCGAAAATTTCAGTTCTTTGTTGCTTACCACATCGTTTTCATTCGCAATCGGTATAACGTTATTTCGCCACAGCTCTTCATAGGTATTTTTAAGCTGCAGGAACTGATCGCGGTTAGAAAAATGATGCCTTTCACACAGGCTCTGCGCAAGCGAAATCTTAAAAGGCCTGAAATAAGTCGAATAGGTATTGATGAGAATCGGATTCCCAATGGCCGCCGCAGCTTTCCGCTCCGATAAAGTTCCGGTGTAACTCGGGAGAAAACGCTTTCCTGCAGCAACAGCACCCGAAGATACCAGAACAATATTATATTTCTTCTGTAAGGAAGCAATCTGCCTGGCAATCTCCAAAACAATACGTTCGTCAACTTCTCCCTCTTTCGTGGTGATAGAAGCCGATCCAAATTTGACAACCAGAATTGGCTTTTTCATTTATTGTATGCTTTAGTTTAGATTAAAGCCCTAATTTAGGCAGAAGAATTTGATTTTCGCAAAATATGTTAACAATTGAACAATATTATTCAACAGCAAAGCCGAACAGTATACACGAAAAATACTGCACCATTCAAATTCGATGCAGTATACACTTCTTATGAGGAGCTCAAAAAAAGAAGAACCAACCTGGTGCCCGCTTAAATGCGATAAACAAGATGGTTAGGAAAAACGCTCTTCGTAAAGCTTTTCCAATGAAAACATTTCGTCCCGATATTTGGCTGCTTCCAGAAAGTCCATCTCTTTAGCTGCTTTGTCCATCTTCTTACGGACATTTTCAATCGCTTTCTTCAGATCCTTTTCACTGAGGTACTGCATCACCGGATCGGCGGCTACGGCCTGCGCCGGATCAGGTTCAACATACACTTTTGGTTCAGCAGCAGAGAAATCCGCAACTGAAGTCTGCTCCAGGATCTCTTCCCTGGTCTTACCTACCGTTCTCGGTGTAATCCCGTGCTCCAGATTGTATTTCATCTGTTTATCTCTTCGGCGGTTTGTTTCATCTATCGTTACGCGCATACTATCCGTCATCTTATCCGCATACATGATGACCCGCCCACGGTCATTCCTTGCGGCACGTCCAATGGTCTGTATAAGCGAACGTTCTGACCGCAAAAATCCTTCTTTATCGGCATCGAGGATAGCCACCAAGGTCACTTCGGGCAAATCGAGGCCCTCCCGCAGCAAATTCACCCCAACCAATATGTCAAACTCACCGAGACGCAGTCCCCGCAAAATCTCCACACGCTCCAATGTCTTGATTTCCGAGTGTATATAGCGCACCTTTAAATTGAGCTTGGCCATATATTTTGTGAGTTCTTCCGCCATACGCTTCGTTAGCGTCGTTGCCAGGACACGCCCTCCATCTTTTACGGTTTTATCCACTTCTTCCAGGAAATCGTCCACCTGATTGATTGCCGGACGCACCTCTATGACCGGATCCAGTAGCCCAGTCGGTCGAATAACCTGTTCCACAACAACCCCCTCTGTCTGTTGCAGTTCGTAATCCCCCGGAGTCGCTGACACATAGATAGTCTGATTCGTCAAAGACTCAAACTCAGGAAAGTTCAGTGGTCTATTGTCCAGTGCAGCTGGCAAGCGGAAACCATGCTCCACCAAGGATACTTTGCGCGAGCGGTCACCACCGTACATGGCCCGCAGCTGTGGCAGGGTCACATGGCTCTCGTCAATGACCAGGAGATAATCTTCCGGAAAATAATCCAGCAAGCAGAATGGACGCATGCCGGGTTTTCTGCCATCGAAAAAACGGGAATAATTCTCTATACCTGAACAATACCCCAATTCGCGCATCATTTCCAGATCATAGTTGACCCGCTCCTCCAAACGTTTGGCTTCGAGCATCAGCCCTTCCTCTTCGAGCTGCGCTTTGCGATGCAGCAATTCATCCTGAATAGCCCATATGGATTCTTTGAATTTCTCCTTTGGCGTCACAAACAGGTTTGCAGGAAAAAGTGCGAGATCCTCCATTTTATTCAATGTTTTGCCAGAAACGGGATCTATCTCGCTCAATTCGTCAATTTCATCACCAAAAAAAGAAATCCGGATCGCATTGTCCAGATACGCCGGAAACACATCTACCGTATCCCCTTTAACACGAAAGGTACCGCGTTTGAACTCTGTCGTCGTCCGCGAGTACAGGATTTCAACCAGTTTGTGCAAAAAGGCGTTGCGGCTGACAGTCATCCCCACACCGAAACGAAAAATCGACCGCGAAAAATCCTCCGGATTTCCCATACCATAGATACAGGATACCGAAGAAACCACCACGATATCCCGGCGGCCGGACATCAAAGCAGAGGTCGTTGCCAGGCGCAGTTTTTCAATTTCCTCATTGATGGCCAGGTCTTTTTCGATATAGGTATTGGTCGAGGCAATAAAAGCTTCCGGTTGGTAATAATCATAATAGGAAACAAAATAATTGACAGAGTTTTTAGGAAAAAACTGTTTGAATTCCCCATACAACTGTGCGGCCAGTGTCTTGTTGTGGCTCAGTATCAATGTCGGTTTCTGCGTCTCCTGAATTACGTTGGCCACGGTAAATGTTTTACCAGATCCTGTAACGCCTAGAAGAGTCTGATACTGCTCGCCCTGTAGCACCCCGGCGACCAATTCTTTAATTGCTTCTGGCTGATCGCCTGTAGGTTTATACTCTGATGTCAATTCAAATTTCATACAATTCCAATTTCTTAAAGAAAATTATTTCAGCTTCTTCAGTACACGAATACCTGTCCGGGCTCAGCGAAAAAATTCATCCCTTCCGACAAAAAAGATGCGAGCTGTAAATGCTGTGATTCGTAACATGTGGTCTAGGCCATATCCTGCTATAGTCTGTAAACAAATTTACTAATTTTTTTACCATTTTATATCAAACCATAATAATGCTGCAGATGTTATTACTTTCAGTTGATTATTTACTATCTTTAGCTTACTGAACTAGCAATCACGTCATGGTCACTATTCTATCTACCCAAAACAGCATTGCAAATCATTTTATTGCGGAACTGAGAGATGTCACTATTCAGCGGGACAGGATGCGCTTTCGCAGGAATCTGGAACGGCTAGGAGAAGTTTTTGCCTACGAGATCAGCAAAACCATGGCCTTCAGACCTGTGGAAGTAGAAACCCCTCTGGGAGTCGCCAAAACGCATTTGCTGATGGAGCAACCGGTGCTCGCAACCATATTGAGAGCGGGGCTCCCCTTTCACCAGGGATTACTCAATGTGTTTGATCATGCGGACAATACTTTCATAGCAGCCTATAGACATACAAAAAAGAGTGGAGAGTTTGAGATTCATAAGGAATATGTCAACACTCCTAATTTAGATAACCGGACGGTTATTATGGTGGACCCCATGCTTGCTACCGGCAAGAGTCTTGTCCTTTGTTGCAAAGAACTCCTTGCGGAGTACGATATCAAGGAACTGCATATCGTTGCCGCTATCGCTTCTGAAGAAGGATTAAACCATGTTAAAGCCTTTATCCCGACCGCCCATATCTGGGTTGGCGATGTAGACCACGAATTGACTACAAAAGCGTACATTGTCCCCGGACTAGGCGATGCCGGAGACCTTGCCTATGGTGAAAAACACCATTGATGTGGATAATTATTTAAAATTAAATTAACACTTAGCTCATTGAAATTCAGTAAATTTATATCAATGATGAAGTTTTATTTTTTTATATCTAATTTATATCACTATGAGATGGCAAAAATACAATGGCGAATCCATTCGCTCCACAATTTACGATGCTGTTGAAGAAGTCATCAAACGGGAAGATGCCCTCGGCAATAAACTCAAGGTTTATATCGGCACCGACTCCCAGGTCAAGAGAGGAATTATCGACTTCGCTACCGTCATCGTCTTTCTCAGGGAACATAAAGGTGGATTTATGTTCATCCAACGGGACAAAAGGCACCACCGGATGAGCATCAAAGAAAGGATGTTGCTCGAAGTCCAGAAATCCATCGACATTGCCTACCAACTCTGCCCCCTCCTCGAAAAACACAAAGTAGACCTCGAAGTCCACGCCGACATTAACACCAATCCAAATTTTCAGTCAAATGTTGCTCTCAAAGAAGCTATGGGTTATATCATGGGCATGGGCTTTGTCTTTAAAGCCAAACCCGAATCATTTGCCAGCACCAACTGTGCGAATAAGCAGGTTCAGTAGCTGACATTAGGTTAGACTTCGTATATTAGGCGTAACTTTATAAAACGCCGCATGCAGGATTTCTTTCAGCAAATTGCCAGTCAGTTTGCTCAGACTACTTGGCTCGAATGGCTGGGCACCCTTACGGGCTTCCTATGTGTTTACCTGGCTGCCAGACAGCATATCTGGAACTGGCCAATAAGTATTATTAGCGTCAGCTCCTACGCTATTCTGTTTTATGGTACCAGATTATACGGGGATGCCGTGCTCCAGTTTTATTTTCTGTGTACCGCTGTCTATGGCTGGTACTACTGGTTAAAACGAAAAGAGGAAAAAAAGAAACCCATTGTCAAAGCCAGCAAGCTGGAACTACTCCTGAGTATTTTGGCGGTCCTGTTGTTAACTGGTATACTCGGATACTTTTTGGACAGCCAGACAAATTCTGACGTGCCTTATATTGATGCATTCTGTACGGCAATGAGCTTTGTAGCCCAATTTCTCATGACTCGCAAAGTCTTGCAAAACTGGCTGCTGTGGGTGTTTGTAGACATCTGCTATATCCCTTTATACATACACAAAGAACTTATGTTAACAGCAGTTCTGTACTTTGTGTTCACCATTATCGCCTGGAACGGATATCGCGACTGGCGCAAAACCTATCAAAATTTTGCGTAATATTGCTCATCAAAACGATAGATGTGGGAAATGAGTTACTTAAGATTGCTGTTGTAGGACCTGAATCCACCGGGAAGTCCACAATGGCGCAGTATCTTGCCGAGAAATTACAAACCGTTTGTGTACCCGAATATTCGCGGTATTATTGCCAGGGCCTCAATAATCAGTATACATTGCAGGATGAAGTCAATATGTTTTATGGACAGGTGGCCCTGGAGGAAGCGCTGCTCCCTTTGGCCAAAAACAATATCCTGGTCTGCGACACCACTTTCATGACTGTTAAAATCTGGTGCGATCACTTATTTCAATATACCCCTAAAGAAGTCGTCGACAAAATCGATCAGCATCCCTATGATCTTTATCTTCTGATGGACATCGATCTTCCTTGGCAGGACGACCCTTTACGGGACTTCCCCGGACAACGGGATTACTTTATGGAGATTTGGAAAAAAGAACTGCAGGCAATAGGCGGCCAGTATTGTATTGTTTCAGGGCAAGGCAACCAACGACTGGAAAACGGATTCTCGGCTGTCAGCGATTTTCTGACATTGATTTGAGAGAAGCTTCTTGACGGAACAGGCTTTTCCATCTATATTTGTAAATGAAAATAGAGCGCCAGGCGGATGCTCCTTGAATGAGGAGACAAAATAACCCATCGGCGACTATTAGACAAATAATTGGAATTTAAACTTTACTTAAGAAATAATGTATCCAGAATATTTAGTAGCCCCAATGCGTCAAGAGCTCGTTGACGCAGGATTCGAAGAGTTAAAAACACCAGAAGCGGTGGATCAGGCCATCGCGACAGAAGGAACTGTGTTTGTGGTTGTAAACTCAGTTTGTGGTTGTGCGGCGGCCAATGCCCGCCCTGCAGCAAAAGCAGCAGTTAAGAACGCAAAACGTCCAGGAAAATTAGTAACAGTTTTTGCAGGTATGGAAACGGACGCCGTAAATACTGCCCGCAACTACATGTTGCCGTATCCCCCATCTTCTCCGGCAATGGCTTTATTTAAAGATGGTAAATTGGTACATATGATTGAAAGACATATGATTGAGGGTCGCCCGGCACAAATGATTGCGGACAATTTGGTTGCAGCATTTGACGAGTACTGTTAGTCACGTATTTTGATTTTTGAATTAAAAAGGCTGTCCAAGGTATTTGGATAGCCTTTTTTGTTTGAATAAACCTACCCTGCATTCCGGCAACCCCCCGTCTTTTCCGAAAGCGACAGCCTGACTGCCACACACGGACGCTAACAAAAAATGGAAGAATAAAAACAGTTTTTCTTATTTTTAAGGTATGAGAAACTATCCAATTCTATTTGTATTATGCTGTGTGCTATTTGCCGCCTGTTCTTCCAAAGAAAATGTTGACCTGATTGTTCACCATGCCAATGTGTACACCGTTGATTCGATGTTTAGTCAGGCGCAGGCTTTTGCAGTTAAAGACGGAAAGTTTATCGCAATAGGCTCCAACGAACACATCGAACAGCAGTATACGGCCAAGGCGTATATCGATGCGGAAGGGCAAGCTATCTATCCGGGATTTTACGATGCTCATGCCCACTTATTTGACGAAGCCGAGTTAATGGACCAGGCGGATCTCAATGGAGCGGAATCCTTTGAAGAGGTAATTCGGCGCGTTAAAGAATACCGAAAGAGAAATCCGGACAAAACCTGGCTCATCGGGAGTGGATGGGATCAAAACCGCTGGAAAGACAAAGCTTTCCCCACAAAAGAACTGCTCGACAAAGCCTTCCCGGATATTCCGGTATACCTGATACGGGTCGATTATCATGCAGCAGTGGCCAACTCAAAAGCTTTGGAATGGGCCAAGCTAAACAGTATCCCGATTATTCATGGCGGTGTAGTCGGCGGTATAAATAACGTCCCAAATGGTCTCTTAATTGACAATGCCATGGAACTTGTGAACAAGACGATTCCTGTTCCGGATGAAAAAGAATATTTAAGAATGTTGAAGCGAACGCAGGATTCACTATTGTCCGTAGGTCTCACCTCTATTGTCGATGCTGGCCTGACAAAAGAAAAGCTTGACCTGCTGAAAAAATACTACAGGGCCGGCGAGTTAAAAATTAGGGACTACGCCATGATATTAGGCACACCTAAAAATATTAAATCATTTATAAGCCAAGGCTTTTACGAAACCGGGCGTTTTGAGATCAAGAGTTTCAAGCTATTGGCAGACGGGGCTTTGGGATCCAGGGGGGCCTGCCTTCTCGCACATTACCACGATGCTCCTACACATGGCTTTCTGCTGCATAGTCCCGCGGAATATGAGGAGATGATAAAACAGATTGCTGCAAGTAAATTCCAGGCCAATACGCATGCAATTGGTGACTCGGCCAACCGCATTATACTGGATATCTATGGTAAGTACCTCCAACCTCAGGCGGATCGCAGGTGGCGCATCGAACACGCACAAATTATCTCACCAGTCGATTTCAATAAATTTCGCCAATTTCAGATCATCCCTTCGGTACAGCCAACTCACGCTACGTCTGATATGTACTGGGCCAAAGATCGTCTTGGAGAAGAACGGATGAAAGGAGCTTATGCCTATAAACACTTACTGGAAGAATATGGCAAACTCGCTTTGGGCAGTGATTTTCCTGTAGAACATTTCAATCCCCTGTATGGATTCCATGCCGCTGTAGCCCGTGTGGATAAAAACGGTTTCCCCGATAAAGGATTTCAGATACAGGATGCCATAAGCCGCGAAGATGCTTTGCGGGGCATGACAATCTGGGCTGCATACTCCTGCTTTCAGGAAAATAAACGGGGTAGCATAGAAGTTGGAAAAGACGCTGATTTCGTTATTCTTGAGCAGGATATTTTAAAAGCGCCCTTCGATCAGCTACGTGATGTGAAAACATTACGCACAGTGATTGCTGGAGAAACTGTTTTCAAAAGACAATCCTTATCAAACTGACATCAGGATTCCCCAACTTTGAAACAAATCACGATAACATGATCATCTAACAGATTGCTGCATTTGAATAGACACCCAGCATTACTACACAAAAAAGCCCGATTTTTATACCGGGCTTTTATATTGGAAAGAGCGACTGACCTGATTCAGGCAAGCCGCAACCTATTTATTGCATATCAAATAAATGTTTCTCCGCATGATAGGAAGAGCGAACCAGCGGTCCTGATTCGACGTATTTGAAGCCCATTTCCAGGCCAATCTTCTGATATTTTTCAAATTGCGCCGGCGTGATCCACTCAATTACGGGATGATGCGCTTTCGTGGGCTGTAGATATTGACCTAAAGTCAATATGTGCACCCCGACATTATATAAATCCTGCATCGCTTCAATAACGTCTTCTTCCGTTTCGCCCAAACCGAGCATAATGCCGGATTTGGTACGCAGACCTGCAGCCGAAATCCTTCTTAAACATTCCAACGAGCGGTCATATTTTGCCTGAATACGAACCTCTCTGGTCAAACGGCGAACAGTTTCCAGGTTGTGTGAGACAACTTCTGGGCGCACTGCAATGACCCGTTCCAGGTTCTCCCATTGTCCCTTGAAATCCGGCAACAGTGTTTCCAACGTGGTTCCGGGGCTTTCTCTACGAATAGCATGGATAGTCTCTGCCCAGATCGTAGAACCGCCATCTTTTAAGTCGTCACGGTCCACTGAGGTGATTACACAGTGTTTTACCTGCATAAGCTTCACAGAATTGGCCACCCTATTGGGTTCATCCATGTCCACGGGCAAGGGGCGCCCCGTGGCTACTGCACAGAAAGAACAGGAGCGCGTACAGATATTGCCGAGGATCATAAAGGTTGCCGTTCCGGCTCCCCAACACTCACCCATATTCGGACAATTGCCACTTTCACAAATAGTATGCAATTTGTGTTCATCTACAAGACTTCTCACATGTCTGTATTCTTTACCAACAGGCAATTTGACGCGCAACCAATCAGGCTTGCGCTGTGTAGGAGTTGCCGGAATAACTGGAAGTTCAATCATACAACAAAGTTAAGGATTAAAAACGTAATTTCTATTGGCCAATTTGTTGGTTTTATATCATAAAAACTTCCCCAATGCAGGCAGGAATAGAATAATGAAACAAAATTTAAGATATTTGTACTGATTATCATTAATCTAAATACATGACTATGCGATTGAGCCGATCTTTGTTCATGGCACTGCTTGGAGCAGCATGCTTTTTGGGTGCGCAGGCACAAACTAACTTTGACATCATTCCCAAACCTTCGAAAATAAGTTTGACCGCGGGCGTATATACCATTCCCGCCCACCTTTCTATGATCGTATCGGAAGATTTTCAGACAGCAGCCCAGTTGTTGTCCGAGCATCCCGCGATTCAAAGTCTGAGCCTGGAAACCCTCAAGAAAAATAAGAAAGTGCCCAAAGAGGGATTTCGAATCGTTAAGGCCGTCGATGCCGATAATTTAAATAAAAATGCATATTCTATACAGATCGATGAGAAGGGATTGCTGCTCAAAGCCTGGGATACCCCCCAGGTGATCAATGGCATTTATACACTAGTGCAGCTAGGTTATCTGCAGTCCGATCCGAGCCAGATTGCTTTTGCCACTATTGTTGATGAACCGCGTTTTTCCTACCGGGGACTTCATTTGGATGTATCCCGTCATTTTATGCCACTCTCTTTCGTCAAAAAGTATATTGATGTCATGGCTATATATAAGTTTAATAACTTTCACTGGCATCTGACCGACGGAGCAGGATGGCGGCTGGAAATCAAAAAATATCCAGAGCTAACGCAGAGAGCCGCCTGGCGCACCCATACCCATTGGAAAGACTGGTGGAATAATGGACGCCGCTACGTCGACAAAGGAAGTCCGAATGCCAGCGGGGGGTATTATACACAGGAGGAAGCACGTGAACTGGTCGAATATGCTGCCCGCAAAGGCATCAATGTCATTCCCGAAATAGAAATGCCGGGACATTCGGAAGAAGTGCTGGCCGTCTATCCCGAGCTTTCCTGCTCCGGAACACCATACAACCAAAGCGAATTCTGTATTGGAAATGAAAAGACTTTTGAATTCCTTAAAAATGTGCTGGATGAAGTGCTAACGATATTTCCGTCCCAATATATTCACATCGGTGGTGATGAAGCAGACAAAAAACACTGGAAAACCTGCCCTAAAGATCAAGCGCTTATGCAAAAAGAAGGTTTAAAATCGGTAGATGAGCTGCAGAGCTATGCTATTAAACAGATGGATCTGTATCTGCAATCAAAAGGCAGAAAACTTATAGGCTGGGATGAAATATTAGAAGGCGGACTGACCGAAGGCGCAACCGTCATGAGCTGGCGAGGAGAAGAGGGAGGCATCAAAGCAGCAAATGCTGGTCACGATGTCATTATGACTCCGGGCTCCCATCTTTATTTTGACTCCTATCAGACCGATCCAAGGACGCAGCCAGAAGCCATCGGAGGATATCTGACGCTAGACAAGGTGTATGCTTATGATCCAGTTCCCCAAGCCATACAGGGCGATAAGGTCAAGCATATTCTCGGTGCGCAAGCAAATATCTGGACAGAATATGTTCCCACGACAGAGCATGTTGAATATATGGTCTTTCCTCGCGCTTTGGCACTGTCCGAGGTAAACTGGACAAGTAAAAACGCAAAGAGCTGGGCTGATTTTCAGCGAAGGCTTCAGTCTCATTACAAGCTGATGCAGGAGCTAAACCTGAATTATTACCGTCCTTCGTATAATGTAGCCTACAGCGCATCATACAACGCCAACAAGAATAACAGCAGAGTGACGCTGACGACCGAACAGTTAAAGACCGACCAGATCCGATATACGATCGATGGAAGTGAGCCAACGATCCTGTCAACGCCCTATACCGGTCCATTTGAACTTAGTGCAACGGGACACATCAATGCCGCCTACTTTCAAGACTCCGTTAAAATAGGCCCTACCTTGTCTTTTGATGTGGATATTCACCGTGCTATCGGTAAGAAAGTAATTTATAATTCCCCATGGTCGGGTTACCCTGCCCAAGAGGATTCGACACTTACCAATGGTATAAAGGGCGGGCTTTCGTATCATGACGGCCAATGGCAGGGTTTCACAAGTCCGGTGGATGTGGTCGTGGATATGGAAAGAAGGGAAGAAATCCATCAGGTCGCCATGACCTTTATGCAAATGATAGGTCCCGGTGTTTATATGCCCGGTGAAATGGAAGTTCTTCTATCGGACAATGGCCGAACGTTCCGGAAGGTGGGCACCGTTCACAATGATATTCCCGACAATGATCCGAAATTAACTTTTAAAAGATTTGAGCTGAAACTAGACAAACCACAACAGGCCCGCTACATCAAAATCAAAGCAACCAATCCTAAAAAAGGGTATCTATTTACAGATGAAATTATCATTTATTAAATAGACAATATATTATGTCTCGATAATAGTTGGATGATGTCACTTACGTTTTCCAACTATTATTCGTTGCTTCACGACCAGTTTTCCAATGTTCCGCGTTTATTTTTGAAATATTCTTAAAATAAATACTTAATTTTCAAAATTTAAAATGTAACTTTGCACTCCGACAAAGCAGTCGGAAAGACCCTTCCCCATGAGCTATTTTTGATTGTCTTTGCTCAGATCACAATAGGAAATTTAATTTTTTGAACTAGATATAATGCCAAGAAACACTTCCATTAAGTCGGTTTTAATCATCGGATCAGGTCCCATCGTTATCGGTCAGGCTTGTGAATTTGATTATTCTGGATCTCAAGCATCCCTTTCCTTGAAAGAAGAAGGTATTGAAGTATCCATCATCAACTCAAACCCTGCAACAATCATGACGGACAAAGTTGTTGCAGACAATGTCTACTTACTTCCATTAACTTGTGAGAGTATTGAAGAAGTATTGCAAAAACATAACATCGACGCTGTACTTCCTACAATGGGTGGTCAGACGGCTCTGAACTTATGTATAGAAGCCTCCAACCGCGGTATCTGGGAAAAATACAATGTAAAGGTGATCGGTGTGGATGTCGCTGCCATTGAAAAAACTGAAAACCGTGAAGAATTCCGTCAATTAATGGTTGATATCGGGGTGGGTGTCGCAAAATCCAAAATTGCGAACTCTTTCCTGGAGGGTAAAGAAGCTGCTCAAGAAATTGGTTACCCACTTGTGATCCGTCCATCGTATACATTAGCTGGTACAGGTGGCGGTTTCGTACACAGAAAAGAAGATTTTGATGCAGCCTTAAACAGAGGTTTACATGCTTCTCCTACACACGAGGTGTTAGTAGAGCAGGCAGTGCTGGGCTGGAAAGAGTTTGAGCTGGAGCTGCTTCGTGACTCTAATGACAATGTCATCATCATCTGTACCATCGAAAACTTTGATCCAATGGGTATTCATACCGGTGACTCGATCACTGTGGCGCCCGGAATGACCTTATCAGACAAATGTTATCAGGAAATGCGTAATCAGGCGATCCTGATGATGCGCTCCATAGGTAACTTTGCCGGTGGATGTAATGTGCAGTTCTCTGTCAATCCTGAGAATGAAGAGATCATCGCCATTGAGATCAACCCACGGGTATCGCGTTCATCGGCATTGGCATCAAAAGCAACAGGTTACCCTATTGCAAAAATTGCAGCGAAACTGGCAATTGGCTACAACCTCGATGAGCTGCAGAATCAGATTACCAAAACGACCTCAGCCTACTTTGAACCTACATTGGATTACGTTATTGTTAAGATCCCGCGTTTCAACTTCGACAAATTCAAAGGAGCAAACAAAGAATTGGGGCTTCAGATGAAAGCCGTAGGCGAAGTGATGGCAATCGGCCGTACCTTTATTGAGGCATTACAGAAGGCTTGTCAATCGCTGGAAACCGGCCGCGCTGGTTTAGGTGCTGATGGCCGTCAGTGGAGAAATCTTGATGAGATCATGGATAGCTTGGAGCATCCGAGCGGCGACCGTCTATTCCATATCAAAGATGCCTTCGAATTAGGTGTTCCATTGGAATCCATCCGGAAGGCTACACGTATCGATAAATGGTTCCTGGTTCAGATTCAGGAACTGGTACACCTTGAACAGGAATTGCGCCGTTACCAACTGAATAACATTCCCCGCGATTTTTTCATGACCTTAAAGCAAAAAGGTTATTCGGATGTACAGATTGCCTGGCTGTTAGGCAATGTGACAGAAGACCAAGTCTACGATCGTCGTAAGGAACTAGGCATCAACCGTGTTTATAAAATGGTAGACACTTGCGCGGCAGAATTCCCTGCACAGACGCCATATTATTACTCGACATTCGAAGAAGAAAACGAATCGATCTCTTCGGATAAAAAGAAAATCATCGTATTAGGATCCGGTCCTAACCGTATCGGCCAAGGCATCGAATTTGATTACTCTTGCGTTCACGGATTATTGGCCGCTAAGGAATGTGGTTACGAAGCGATCATGATCAACTGTAACCCAGAGACGGTATCTACAGATTTCAACATGGCAGATAAGTTATACTTTGAGCCTGTGTTCTGGGAGCATGTACGGGAGATTATCGAGCTCGAAAAACCTGAAGGCGTCATCGTTCAGTTAGGAGGCCAGACTGCATTGAAAATGGCGGAACGCCTGGAGCAGCTTGGTGTAAAAATCATCGGCACAACTTTCAAGGACATGGACCTTGCGGAAGATCGTGGCCGTTTCTCAGATTTGTTGAAAGAACTGGATATACCTTATCCAAAATATGGAGTGGCAACCTCAGCAGAAGAAGCATTACAAGTTGCCAATGAAGTAGGATATCCTGTATTGGTTCGCCCTTCTTACGTATTAGGTGGGCAAGGCATGAGCATCGTCATCAACGACGAAGATCTCGAAAAAGCCGTTGTTAATTTGCTGAAGAATCTACCAGGAAACCATATTCTAATCGACCACTTCCTGGACCGTGCTGAAGAAGCTGAATCGGATTCTATCTGCGATGGTCAAGATGTACATATAATCGGTATGATGGAGCACATCGAGCCTGCTGGTATACACTCTGGAGACTCTTCGGCTGTGTTGCCTCCATTTGGTTTATCGCAAGCAGTACAGGACAAGATGGAAGAATATTCCATTAAGTTAGCGAAAGCGCTGAATGTACGTGGTCTATTGAATATTCAGTTTGCAGTCAAAGGTGAGAATGTTTACGTTATCGAAGCTAATCCCCGCGCATCCCGTACCGTACCTTTCATCGCAAAAGCATACGATGTTCCTTACATCAATATTGCTACGAAAGTCATGTTAGGAGCAAACAAATTGAGCGATTTCACTATCGAGCGCAAATTGAAAGGATATGCGATTAAAGAACCGGTATTCTCTTTCAGTAAGTTCCCTGAGGTCGACAAACAATTAGGTCCTGAAATGAAATCAACCGGTGAAGCAATCCGCTTTATCAAAGATCTTCAAGACCCATATTTCAGAGAATTATACAATCAAAAATCGATGTTCTTAAATGCACAATAAAATATCGATATCAAATAGAAAAGGCTTGCAAATGCAAGCCTTTTCTATTTGATATCTTTAACACAACGAAACCCGACGTTATTGGTAGGGCTATTGACCTCACCTTTGCCTCTGCTCCCGGCTTTATAACGTTCGCAATACTGATCATTGCAAAGAAAAGATCCTCCCCGTTGTACACGTTTTTCAAGGTTTGGCTCCTGAGGATCATAAGAATTTTCAGGCCCTTTTGGGTTAGACAGCGCACTATGCTGATAATAGTCGGGCCTATAATAGTCCGAACACCATTCCCAGACATTTCCTTCCATGTCGTACAGTCCCAAAGTATTTGGCGGAAACGATTTGACCGGAGCCGTACCTTCATACCCGTCCTCCTTTGAATTATCGACAGGAAACTGTCCTTGATAGATATTTGCTTTCCACTTGCCATCTGGCTTTAATTCGCTGCCCCAGTAATAAACATTATCATTCGCATCCTGTCCGGAACGTGCCGCATATTCCCATTCGGCTTCTGTCGGCAGGCGCTTACCCGCCCATTTTGCATAGGCTTCCGCATCCTCGTAAGCAACCTGTACCACAGGATGATCCATTCTGTCCTTTATGGAGCTTTGAGGTCCTTCAGGATGCTGCCAGCTTGCACCAGGGATATACTCCCACCACATCAGGTAGTTATTTAAGGAGCGGATTTCTTCCGGTTTGGAAAATACCGCAGATCCGGGAACAAGCATGCTGGGGTCTACGCCAGGGAAATCTCCGGCGTCCAGTTCCCGTTCAGCGACGGTAATATACCCCGTTTCTTTTACAAACTGAGTAAATTGCGCATTCGTCACTTCATGCTCATCCATATAAAAGGATGATATTTCTACCGTATGCAAAGGCTTACTGTCCTCAAACCTAGAACTACCCATCAAAAAACGGCCACCTTTGACCAAGACCATTTTTCCATCGGTGCCAGCATCCTGCCTTGATAATTTCGATTTAATCATTCCTGCCCGTGTCGGTATACTCGCTCCGACGCAGCATGAAAGTGTATCAGGTGCCGGAAATAACGACAGACAAGTAACCAGTGTCAGATTAAGTAGCATGATTAAAGATAAACATAAAGTCGGGACCTCTATACATCCAACTGAAGATTTTCCTTTTTTACGCTCTTAGAGCGGATAGGGGTATTTCCCCCGCCTCGCAGGGTAATATCAACAGGAGCATTATGTTTCCAAGCACCTTTTGTAAAATCCGGCACTGCAACAGTCTTGCAATTTCTCTCAACCGATTCAGCACTTAACGGGACGATACAGCTCCACGAAGCGGCATCATATACATCTTGATCTAAAGGTAGGCCATTCCGCAGGCAGTCGATCAACCGCCAGTCCATCATGAAATCCATTCCTCCATGTCCGCCCACCTGCTTTGCCTGTTCTCCGATATATTTCACCAATTCTGGTGTATATTTGTCATACAGTTCTTTTAGCTTTTCTGTTCCGATAAACTCGTGTCCAAAAGCGATATTCTCTGTTGGGTATTTTTGTGCAAATCCTTTTGTTCCACTTATGGTATGCAGCCTGGAATACGGTCTTGGCGAAGTGACATCATGCTGCAGCATAATCGTCTTGCCTTTTGCTGTACGGATAAGCGTGGTGTTCATATTGCCGCGATACTTTTTGCCAACAAACTCCTGAAAAAAGGAGTCTTTACCCGCGAGCTCTTTTGCTTTTTCACCCATCATGAAATCGTTGGACGACATCGCCACTAAATGGTCCATTTTGTCACCTCGATTGATATTTAGGCACTGTGCAACAGGACCTAGACCGTGAGTAGGATACAAGTTGCCATTTATTTTGATATTTTCCCGTAAGCGCCACATATTATCATAGCCATTCTTTGCAAAATTCAGGTCCAATAGATCATGGATATAAGCGCCTTCAGCATGAACCAGTTCGCCGAACAATCCCTGCCGAACCATGTTTAGGGTTAGCATTTCGAAAAAGTCATAACAGCAGTTCTCCAGCATCATACAATGCTTTCTTGTCGCTTCAGAGGTTTTGACGACTTCCCAACAGTCCTTTATCGATAAGGCGATCGGTACTTCACAGGCAACATGATTACCGGCTTTCATGGCAGCAATACTCATCGATGCGTGATAGGACCAAGGTGTACAAATATACACTAGATCCAATTGCTGCTCTTTCAACAGGGTCTTCCAACCATCCTCCCCGGAGTAGGAATGGGCAGTTTTTAAGCCTTTTGAAGTCAGTATTTTCTGTGCTTTCTCCACACGGTCGGCATGTTTATCACATAGCGCTACAATTTCACAGCCGGCAATATAGGACAGTCGCTCCACAGCGCCCGGACCACGCATGCCTAACCCGATCACTGCAACTTTGACCTTATCAATCTTGGGCGCCGCGTAACCACACATATTGAATGCTTCCGATGCCGACTCTGCATGCACTAAAGTGGGAAGCGAAACTGCCAACGAAGATAATATACCCGCCTTTTTTAGAAAATCTCTTCTAGAATTCATAATTTAAAGTTCATGTAAATTTAAAGGGACCAATTGGTCCCTCTAAAAAATCACCTATTTTAAAACAAACTAAACAGTCAATTCGAAAATCCTTGTGGATTTGGATTTATACTTGGTTCTAACAAAAGAACTTAATCTCTATAACAATGATATAACACTTTTCTCAAAATAAAAAATCAAACTTGAAAGCAATCGTTTGCTTAATCTACACAAACGATTGCTTAATTTATTATCATTACAGTTTTTGTTGACAAATTCTAAAGCTCTGGGCCAATCTTGCTCGCAACCTGCTGTATGATAACACTACTCAATCGCTTTTAAGAAGAGCGAGCATCCCAGTCTGTTACAACCAAAGTTGTGCTGCTCGCTTACTCCTCCGGAATATACAAGTAGGCGATCTAGACAAGCATCATAGACGCCTCTTTCCAATTGTACAAAATGGATAAAACTAAAGTAAAGAGCCGCCCCCGATGATTAAACATCTCCTCAGAGCCCCTTGGTCAGTAAGAATATTATCTATTGGAAAAGCGTTATTTATCATAAGGCCGGGGTGATGCTGGCTTTTTATGACCGCACGGCAGTATATCAGGACCGTAGATGCCCATAAACCGTTTCCGGTATCCGCGCAGAGAGAGCGGTTCCCACCGGTCATCCCGCTGCGCGCAGCAAGTACCGCTGTAAACGAGAGAAGCCCTTGACTGTTTCCAGCAAGGGCTTCCGTGTAAAAAAAGGCACCGACCTACTCTCCCACCTGTTACGGCAATACCATCGGCTCTGGCGGGCTTGACTGCTCTGTTCGGAATGGGAAG